>Ga0172372_10000075_pt1 | contig 135920 bp, 116 predicted proteins | sample LakKiv5m_2_FD_114544 | JGI IMG/M metagenome (GOLD analysis project Ga0172372, IMG submission 114544) | Freshwater microbial communities from Kabuno Bay, South-Kivu, Congo - kab_092012_9.5m | ecosystem: Environmental > Aquatic > Freshwater > Lake | place: Democratic Republic of the Congo...
AGATACACCTGCAGCTTTCAAAATATTAGATGATAAAGTCCTACCTATACCATAAATGTAAGTAAGACCAATAACACCTCTTTTATTTCGGGGTAAATCTACGCCAGCTATCCTTGCCATATGTATATTTTATTAACCTTGTCTTTGTTTAAATTTGGGATTCTTCTTATTAATTATATAAAGTTTCCCTTTTCTTCTCACGATCTTGCAATCAGCCGACCGTTTCTTAATAGATGTCGTTACTTTCATCTTTTAATTATTAAAATTACTTATATCTGTAATTAATTCTTCCTCTTGATAAATCATATGGTGACATTTCAACAGCTACTTTATCTCCAGGTAAAATTCTGATATAGTGCATCCTCATTTTTCCTGAAATCGTGGCTGTAATCAAATGTCCGCTTTCCAGACGAACCCGAAACATAGCATTTGACAATGCCTCTTCTATAATTCCATCCAGCTTTATTAGATCTTGTTTAGCCATTTTTTAAATTGGAGCGCAAATATCGTAAAATTTTTTCAAAAATCCTTAAGTTCCTCGTTATTTTTAATAGAAAGTTTTGCAAAGCTGTGATCAGACAATATATCAGGACCACGCTGTGTTATTGCTACGCTGTGTTCAAAATGAGCAGAAGGCTTTCCATCTCTGGTTGTTATCGTCCATCCATCATTACTTTGCTTAACATGTCTTGTCCCCAGATTTACCATGGGTTCGATAGCTATAATCATTCCTTCCTTTAGCATTGGACCTTTCCCACGAAAACCAAAATTTGGAACTTCAGGCTCTTCATGTAAATTACGTCCTACTCCATGACCAACTAATTCTCTAACCACACCATATGGATGCTGAACCTCGCAGTACTGTTGTATAGCGTAACTCACATCACCGACACGGTTACCGGGTATACATTTTTGGATACCTTCCTGTAGAGATTGTCTCGTTACTACCAACAACTTTATTACTTCATCACTTATCTCTCCAAAAGCAAAAGTATATGCTGCATCTCCATAAAAGCCATTCATCAATACGCCACAATCGACAGATACTACATCACCAGATCCAAACACATGACTGTCGGGGATTCCATGAACAACGGAGTCATTCAGCGACATACAAAGTGATGCAGGAAAGCCCCTGTATCCTTTAAATCCGGGAATTCCACCATGGTCACGAATAAATTCTTCGGCCGCACTATCAATTTCTAAACTGGTTTTACCTACTTTTAGTAAACCTCCTACAAATCCTAATGTCTTACTGACCAATATATTACTTAAGCGGGATAACTCTATCTCCTCGCTGGTTTTATAGAAAATCATTTTTACATTCCAGTACCTATGGTAATTCCCTGACTGGATCTACCTGTGATTCTTCCTGACTTAACAAGACCGTCATATTTTCTCATCAACAAATAACTTTCTATCTGCTGAAGTGTATCAAGTACCACTCCAACTAATATAAGAAGAGAAGTACCTCCAAAAAATATGGCAAAGGCATCATTCACACCCGCAATGGCAACAAGAGCAGGCAGAATAGCAATTACACCTATGAAAATAGCTCCAGGCAATGTAATCCTGGTAGTAAGCGTATCGATATAATCCTGTGTATCCTGACCTGGCTTAACACCAGGAATAAATGCATTTTGTCTCTTCAGATATTCTGCATATTGCTGCGGATTTACAATCAATGCGGTATATACATACGTAAACACGACTATCAGAATAAAGAAAAAGGCATTGTATGGTAGTGATTTCCAGTCATTAAGTGCAAGAAGCCAGTCGTATTGCACACCGGAATTTGTCATCGCCCACTGCGCTGCTGTTAGTGGTAAAAACATAATCGCCTGAGCAAAAATGATAGGCATCACACCTGCAGCACTTAATTTTAGATTAATATAATCTCTGGCTCCAGCAGAAGGAACCGCTCCGGCTCCTCTTCCGACCATTCGCTTTGCTGCCTGTATCGGAATTTTCCTAACTGCTTGAACAACTAAAATAGTAGCCATAACTACTAAAATCAGGAAAGCAAACTCAAGTATCAATAAAACTACATTACTTCCAAACTGTCCTAATACTTCAGAGACAAAAGCGGCAGGTAGACTGGCAATTATACCAACCATAATCAACAATGATATTCCATTCCCGATTCCTTTATCCGTTATCTTTTCTCCAAGCCACATTGAAAACACAGTTCCGGAAGACAAAATAATCATATTTGAAAACCAGAATACGCCCTCCGGAATGGTTGTATCAACAGCACCCGGGGTAGTTTTCAAATATGCAAGATATCCACCTCCCTGTACAAGTGTAATAAATACAGTTAGGAATCTCGTTATCTGATTTATACGCTTTCTGCCAGATTCACCTTCCTTTTGCTGCAACTTCTGGAAATATGGAACAGCAAATCCGAGCAACTGAACAATAATCGAAGCTGTGATATAAGGCATGATACCCAATGCAAAAATAGAACCCTGGTTGAATGCTCCACCTGTAAAAGTATTTATTAATTTCAAAAGGTCATTGGCGCCTCTTGTACTGGAAGCTGTATCAAGCGCTTCGAAATTAACTCCAGGTAATACAACATAGGAGCCAAATCTGAAAACGGCCAATACGATAAGCGTAAAAACAATTTTATCACGGAGCTCCTTAATGCTCCATATATTTTTCAGTGTTTGAATAAAACTATTCATTGCATTCCTTATTTTGTAGTAACAGTGCCACCAACTGACTCAATCTTTCCTTTGGCGGTATTGGAGCAGGCAGCCACAGATACATTAAGCTTTACGCTAACTTCACCATCACCGAGAACTTTGACAGCATCACCTTTTTTGATGACACCTGCATCATACAATGTCTGATGATTGATTTCGTTAATACCGTAGTTGTCAAAAATTTCCTGGAGTCTTGAAACATTCAATGGAACATATTCCACTCTGTTGATATTTTTAAAACCACGCTTAGGTAAACGCATTTGTATAGGCATCTGACCTCCTTCGTGAGCACGCTTGCTCTTATATCCGGTTCTTGCTTTAGCACCTTTATGACCTTTTCCGGCAGTTCCACCTGATCCTGACCCTTCACCTCGACCTATTCTGCCTTTCTTATTTTTCGTTGAGCCATCGGCAGGAGACAAATTATGTAATTCCATTATTTCTTAATTTGAAATGAATCTAAATCAACATTCTTCTACGGTAACCAAATGCGCTACCTTCGCAACCATTCCTAAAATCTGGGGAGTTGCCACTTTAACTACAGTTGCATTCATCCGTTTAAGACCTAATGCTCTAACTGTATCTTTTTGTCGCTGGCTCCTGTCAATGGTGCTTTTAACCTGTGTTATCTTAATATTTTTCACTACAAATGATTTTTAACCTTCATAAACTTTAGAGACAGGTACATTCCTGTCCATTGAAATCTGGGCAGCACTTCTCATTTTAGATAAAGCATCTATGGTGGCTTTGACCACATTATGAGGATTGGATGAACCCTGCGATTTAGCCAAAACGTTATGTATACCTGCCATTTCCAACACTGCACGCATAGCACCACCGGCAATTACTCCTGTACCATCAGCAGCAGGCTTAATCAAAACTTTTCCAGCACCATATTTTCCTTTTTGCTCATGAGGAACTGTTGCTTTGTGTAAAACAACCTTTACTAGATTCTTTTTAGCATCATCTACTGCTTTCTGAATAGATTCGGAAACATCACGGGCTTTACCCAAGCCATGACCTACTGTTCCATTTCCATCTCCTACAACGACTAATGCAGAAAAGCTAAAAGTTCTACCCCCCTTCGTTACTTTAGCAACACGGGCAAGATTAACCAATTTTTCTTTTAATTCTGCTTCTGCAGGTTTTACACGAACTGGTGTTGTTGACATCTTACAATTTTATTTGCAATATTAAAATACTAATCCACCTTCCCTGGCACCATCCGCCAGAGCCTTAACTCTTCCGTGATAAAGGTATCCACCTCTATCAAACACGATACTTTCAATTTTTAGTGCTTTCGCTTTGGCCGCAATCTGTCTGCCGATTTCAGCAGACTGATCTACTTTATTCCCGGTTTTCTTCCCGCCAAGGGAAGAAGCACTGGCCAGAGTTACACCATTTATATCATCAATAAGCTGACAATAAATTGATTTATTACTTCGGAATACAGATAAACGTGGCTTTTCAGCCGTTCCTACAAGACGCTTACGTATTCGTAAATGAATTCTTTTCCTGTTATATGCTTTACTATTCATCTTACGTAAAAGATTTAAATTATTTCTTCTTACCTGAAGTCTTACCAGCTTTTCTTCTAATCTCTTCACCGGCAAATCGAATACCTTTACCTTTGTATGGTTCAGGCTTTCTGTATGCCCTGATTTTGGCGCAAACCTGACCCAGCAACTGCTTATCAGCGCCTTCAAGGATAACAGTAGGAGCCTCCCCTTTTTCCATCTTGGTAGTGAGCTTTAACTCTGAAGGAATTACAAAGTATATAGGGTGCGAATAACCTAAGGTTAGTTCAAGCAAATTATCTGTATTTGCTACCCTGTATCCAACACCAATTATTTCGAGTTTGCTGGTAAAACCTTCTGAAACACCAGTCACCATATTTGCAAGTAAAGATCTGTAAAGACCATGTGCTGACCTGTGACGCTTTTGGTCTGTAGGTCGCTCCACCGACATTACGTTATTGTCAACTGTAATGGATAAATCAGGATCTACCGCCTGAGATAAAACACCCTTACTTCCTTTTACTGTAACGAAATTTCCTTTGCTGACATCAATCGTGACACCACTTGGAATATTAATCAACGCTTTACCTATTCTAGACATAACCTGCCTTTTTTAATTAATAAACGTAACAGAGAATTTCTCCTCCAATATTTTCCTTTCTGGCCTGCTTGTCCGTCATCAGCCCTTTTGACGTGGATACGATAGCAATTCCAAGACCATTTATCACCTTAGGCATTTCTTCAGCCCCTGAATATTGCCTCAATCCCGGACGACTTACTCTGCCAAGAGACTTTATTACGGGATTTTTTGCAGAATCGTATTTTAGGGCAATACTAATCACTCCCTGCTTGCCAGCAGCATCATCAAACTTATATTTCAAAATATAACCGTGATTGTATAATATTTCTGTGATACCCTTCTTAAGATTAGATGCAGGAATTTCAACAATCTTATGACCAGCCTGCTGGGCATTTCGGATTCTTGTTAAATAATCTGCAATAGGATCTGTTACTATCATTGTTTAAAACTTATTAATATTAAAATTACCAACTTGCCTTTGTTACTCCAGGAATTTTTCCGTCATTAGCCATCTGTCGGAACATAACCCTGTTGATTCCGAAACGTCTCATATAACCTTTTGGTCTGCCTGTCAGTTTGCAACGGTTGTGAAGTCTGACTTTTGATGAATTTCTCGGAAGTTTATCCAAGGCATCGTAATCTCCTTCCGCTTTCAGCTTAGCTCGCAGCTCAGCATACTTCTCAACAAGTCGTTCTCTTTTATTTTCTCTAGCAATAATGGATTTTCTTGCCATTGTTCAATTAATTTTTTTGATTTTTAAAAGGTAAACCCAACTCCTTCAACAAAGCATATGCTTCAGCATCAGTTTTTGCGGAAGTTACAAAAGTAATATCCATACCTGTAATTTTTGAAACCTTATCGATATCAATCTCAGGAAATATGATATTCTCTTTAATACCTAAAGAATAATTACCTCTTCCATCAAAACTCTTATCATTTATTCCTTTAAAGTCTCTTACCCGGGGAAGGGCAACAGTGATAAGCCTGTCCAAAAATTCATACATATTTCTGTCACGAAGAGTTACACGTGCTCCGATAGGCATGAATTCCCTTAATTTAAAATTGGATATAGATTTTGAAGCTAACGTGGCTACAGCTTTCTGTCCTGCAATAATAGACATTTCATTTACAGCATTATCTACAAGCTTCTTGTCCTGCGTAGCTCCTCCAACACCCTGATTAATAGATATTTTGAGCAACTTGGGAATTTCCATTGTACTCTTGTAGTTAAACTGAGCCTGCATGGCTGGAACTACCTCCTTCCTGTATTTCTCTTTAAGTCTGGCTGTATAACTCATTACTTAATAATTTCACCTGATTTTTTAGAAAATCGCTTAATTTTTCCATCTACAAGCTTTCTACCTATACGTGTAGGTTTGCCACTTTTTGGATCAACAAGCATTAAATTTGATACATGTATTGGAGCTTCAATTTCATTGATTCCCCCAGGGTTGTCGTTTACCGGCTTCGTATGCTTAAAAACCATATTCAAACCATCGACAATAGCTCTGTTTTCCTTTGGGAAAACAGCCTTAACTATACCCTCCTGACCCTTATTAGATCCGGCTATAACTTTTACTTTATCCCCGGTCTTTATATGTAATTTAGGTGCAAATCTTTTTACGGTTGCCATAATGATTGATTTTTAAAGCACTTCAGGTGCAAGTGATATAATTCTCATATAGTCCCTGTCCCTCAACTCTCTTGCAACAGGTCCAAAAATCCTTGATCCGCGTGGATCATCTGCATTATTCAGCAGAACACAAGCATTATCATCAAACCGGATGTATGATCCATCTTTACGTCTGATTTCCTTGGCAGTTCTGACTATAACAGCCTTCGAAACTGTACCTTTCTTGATTCCGGTAGGCGTTGCAGATTTAACTGCTACTACGATTTTATCGCCCACTGAAGCATATCTTCTCTTGGTGCCTCCGAGGACTCGGATACATAATACTTCTTTTGCACCGCTGTTATCAGCTACCTTTAATCTGGATTCTTGTTGTATCATAACTCAATCTTTTGAGAATTACTTTGCTCTTTCAATAATTTCTACTAACCTCCAACTCTTACGCTTACTAAGAGGACGCGTTTCAGTGATTTTAACAGTATCTCCTACTTTGCATTCATTTTTTTCGTCATGCACCAAAAACTTCTTGGATCTCTTAACGAATTTACCATATATCGGGTGCTTGAGCTTTCTTTCTATCAATACAGAAATACTCTTATCCATTTTATCGCTGGAAACAACCCCAATTCTTATCTTATTTAATAAACTTTCAGTCATAGGACTTTTATTTAGTATGAATTACTTTCTTCTTAACCTGATTCTTGAACGATTTGCAAGTTCTGCCGGCGACATAGCCTGCATTTCCCTGCTTCGCAATTCTGTCTTAAATCGAGCAATATTCTTTTTCAATGCTCTTATATCGGATGGATTTTCTGAACCTTTAGCCAAATGGTCAAACTTCATTCGCTTTAATTCACTAACTGCCTGATTAAGCTCACTTTGTAAGGATTCTTGAGTTAGCCCCTGTATGTCTACAAAATTTTTACTTGCCATTTTTATAAATCTTAACTATTATTCAGAATAATCGGCTCTAACAACCGTTTTGGTGAGAACAGGAAGTTTTTGTGCAGCCAGTCTTAATGCTTCTACTGCTATTTCACTCGGAACACCATCAAGTTCAAACATTATCCTTCCGGGTTTAACTACTGCTACCCAGTGATCCAACGCACCTTTTCCTTTACCCATCCTTACTTCCTGAGGTTTTTTAGTCACTGGTTTGTCAGGGAATATCCTGATCCAAACTTTTCCTTCCCTCTTCATGTACCTGGTCATTGCAATCCTGGCTGATTCAAGCTGTCTGTTGGTAATCCTTCCGATTTCCATAGATTTCAAGCCAAAGGACCCAAATGAAATGGTACTTCCCTTTACAGACACCCCTTTGGGGTTCATCTTATGCTGCTTTCGAAACTTTGTTCTTTTTGGTTGTAACATAACTTAAAAGTTAAACGCCTACTTTTTTAAAAAAGTGCCGCAAAATTAACACTTTTTATTTAATCAGTTTAAAATCAGTTTATATTTTATTTCCTTCCCTTTCCTCTGTTATCACCAGATCTCCTTCTATCATCCCCTCTTCTTCCTCCACGGTCACCACCACTATTGGAAGCACCTGAAGTTTCATTTACTTTTCCAACTCCAATATTTGGGGAAAGGTCACGCTTTTCAAGAACTTCTCCTTTGCAAATCCAGGTCTTAATTCCGATCTTACCATAAACAGTAAGAGCTTCTTTAATGCTGTAATCGATATCAGCTCTGAACGTATGTAACGGGGTTCTTCCTTCTTTAAATTCCTCACTTCTTGCCATTTCAGAACCATTCAATCTTCCACTTACTCTGATTTTGATACCTTCAGCATTGGAACGGATAGCTGACTGGATGGCCATTTTAATAGCTCTCTTGTAATTTACTCTGGACTCAATCTGCTTGGCTATCGTTTCTCCAACTATGGCAGCATCAATCTCAGGCTTTCTGATCTCGATTATATTAATCTGCACATCCTTCTTTGTCAGTTTTTTCAGTTCTTCCTTGATACGATCAACTTCCTGACCACCTTTCCCGATAATGATACCAGGTCTTGATGTATGTATAGTAACAGTTATTCTCTTTAGTGTCCTTTCTATAACAATTTTAGAAACACCACCTTTTGAAATACGGGCATTCAGGTAAACTCTGATTTTTTCATCCTCAACAACTTTGTTACCAAAGTCCTTCCCACCGAACCAGGAAGAATCCCATCCTTTAATGATGCCTAACCTGTTACCTATTGGATTTGTCTTTTGACCCATAAAAGATATTCTTTAAATTTATTCTTCGATTTTAACTTTATTATCAACAATGATAGTCACATGATTCATACGCTTTCTGATTCTGTGAGCTCTTCCATGAGGAGCAGGACGAAAACGCTTCATTACCGGACCACCATCAACAAACGCTGTTTTGATATAGAGCTGATAATCCTCAGGGCTTAAATCAGATGACTTGTTTGCCCAGTTTGATACAGCTGAGAGTACCAGTTTATTAAGCCATACTGATGCCTCTTTATTGGTATATTTCAAAATATTGAGTGCATCATCCACAGACTTTCCACGGATATTATCCACTACCAGTCTCATTTTTCTGGCAGACATCGGACAATTTCTCAATCTGGCTATTGCTTCCATATGTATGATATTTTAGCTATTAATTATTATCTGTTACCTGAGTGACCTTTAAATGTTCTGGTAGGGGCAAATTCACCCAGTTTGTGCCCAACCATGTTTTCTGTTATAAATACCGGTATGAATGTCTTTCCATTGTGAACTGCAATAGTATGTCCAATCATATCAGGAATAATCATAGATGCCCTTGACCACGTCTTGATCACGGATTTCTTATTGGTATCGTTTGCCTTTAAAACTTTATCTAAAAGCTTATGAAATATGTAAGGTCCTTTTTTAACTGATCTAGCCATTTGCTAATTTTTTAAGTATTTATTTCCTCTTAGAAATGATTAATCTTGAAGAAGATTTATTGACGTTTCTTGTTTTCTGACCTTTAGCCATTATACCGGTACGAGATCTTGGGTGTCCTCCTGATGCCCTACCTTCACCACCACCCATCGGGTGATCTACAGGGTTCATCGCTACACCTCTTACTCTAGGACGAATACCAAGCCATCTGGATTTTCCTGCTTTACCTGTAGCCAGCAATCCATGATCAGGATTAGATGTTCTACCCATTACTACTTTGCAGGTCAGCAATATTCTTCTAACTTCACCAGAAGGCAATTTAATAATGGCATATTTACCTTCTCTGCCCATCATAGTGCAATAAGTACCTGCACTTCTTGCCAAAGCTGCTCCTTTACCAGGTTGCATCTCAATGGAATGGATGTTTGACCCCAAAGGAACATCACTCAAAAACAATGCATTTCCTGTATCCGGTGTGGCCTTACTTCCAGAAAGAACAGAATCACCAACTTTCAATTTATCAGGTGCGATAATATATCGCTTTTCACCATCTGCATAATTAAGTAAAGCAATAAAAGCCGTCCTATTCGGGTCATACTCTATCGAAACTACTTTAGCCGGAACACCATCTTTATCACGCTTGAAATCTATAATTCTATACTTCCTTTTATGACCTCCCCCAGTATGTCTCATGGTCATTTTTCCCGTATGGTTACGACCTCCGGAATGACTCTTTCCTTCTACCAGACTCTTTTCAGGTTTATCGGTGGTTATCTCCGTATACGCGTTACCTATCTTGTGACGGGTACCTGGTGTAATCGGATTAAATTTCTTAATTGGCATATCTTCTACCTTTTAAATAATTTCTAAATTAAGCCTCATTTGAAGAACCATAAATATCAAGCTCCTCTCCGGCAGGAAGCGTAACATAAGCTTTCTTGTAAGCACTTACCCTACCCCTTACTACCCCGGAACGTGTATTACGACTTTTCTGCTTAGCTGGCATAACAGCTGTATTTACATCCAGTACATTCGTTCCGTACATTTCCTCAACAGCCTTCTTTATTTCAATTTTATTGGCACTCTTTTCAACTATGAAAGTGTACTGATTCTTCTTGGTTGTACCCTTTTCAGATTTTTCCGAAATCACAGGTTTAATTAATATACTTTTGCTGCTCATCGCGTAAAGGTTTTAAATTATTCAGCAATATTCATTGCTTTTACAGAATTCTCAGAAAGTATCAGTGTATCCGCATGGAGAACTTCATAAGTATTCATATCCTTAATATGTACTACCGAAGCTCCGTCAATATTTCGTCCCGACAAATACACATTGCTATTGTAGTCAGAAAGAACAAGCAATACCTTTCCGGAAGTCTTTAGATTTGATAAAATACCAGAGAAATCCTTTGTGCTAGGCTTATCCATCTGAAAATCCTCCAACACAACTATATTTCCTCCCGCTGCCTTATCTGCTAGTACAGAAAATTTAGCCAGGGCTTTAACCTTTTTGTTAACATCAATATAGTAATCATGTGGCTTTGGACCAAAAACACGACCACCACCGCGGAAAACAGGAGACTTAGTTGAACCCGCTCTCGCTGTACCAGTTCCCTTTTGTCTCTTGATTTTCTTTGTAGATCTGGATATTTCCCAACGCTCCTTGGCCTTGTGAGTTCCCTGTCGCTGAGCAGCATTGTATTGCTTTACAGCCAGATAAACGGCATGAGCATTCGGTTCAATACCAAAAATGTCATCAGGAAGCTCAACTTTCCTTCCCGTGCTTTCTCCTTTTATATTTAATACATCAAGTTTCATAATCCGTTACTTTTCAATAATTACGAATGAACCTTTATGACCTGGCACTGAACCCTGAATCAATATCAGATGCTTTTCAGGTAAAAGCTTTACTATTTTCAAATTTTTAGTCTTCACGCGGTCACCTCCCATTCTGCCTGCCATACGCACACCCTTAAATACCCGTGAAGGCCAGGCAGATGCACCTACCGATCCCGGAGCTCTAAGTCTGTTGTGCTGACCGTGAGTAGACTGACCTACACCACTAAAACCATGTCTCTTAACAACGCCCTGGAAACCTTTTCCTTTGGAAGTACCCACAGCACTAACTTTATCACCCTCCGTAAAAATCTCCGTAATATCAATCTGATCTCCCAGATTTTTATTGACGTCATAACTACGAAACTCCACAACTTTCTGCTTGGGGGTGGTCCCGGCTTTATCAAAATGCCCCTGTAGAGGCTTGGTTGTTTGCTTTACCTTTCCCTCACCATATGCAAGCTGAATAGCATCATAACCATCACTTTCCATGGTCTTTACCTGCGTCACTACATTTGGTGAAGCTTCGATAACAGTACAGGCAATATTCTTACCTTCTGCATCAAAAATACTGGTCATGCCAATTTTCTTTCCTATTAATCCTTTCATGATTAAAATTTTAAACTAAAGACACCAGACTTTAGAAATCGTACTAAAAAAGCACTTAAGAATCTAAAATAAAATAAAATCCAACGGTTACGTGAGCTTAACCTGGATATCCACACCACTTGGTAACTCCAGCTTTGACAATGCGTCTACTGTCTTTTGTGTTGGTGTGAAAATCTCGATTACACGTTTGTGGGTCCTCAACTGAAACTGCTCTCGAGATTTCTTATTGACGTGCGGGGATCGCAGTACCGTAAATACTTCTTTCTCAGTGGGCAGCGGAATCGGACCAGAAATAACAGCACCGCTGTTTTTAACTGTCTTCACAATCTTCTCAGTACTTTTATCTACTAAGTTGTGATCGTAAGAACAGAGTTTTATTCTGATTTTTTGATTCATAACCTATTTTATTTATTAAAACTCATTTTTTTTGAGGGCGCAAATATAATTAATTAATTTAACTTTTACAAATAATTAATCAATTTTAAATTTCTTTATGACCAATTTAAAAGATTACTTCGCCGAGCCTTTTGCCTTTTCAATAATAGCATCAGCAATATTCTTTGGCGCAGGTGCATAATGACTAAATTCCATACTGCTATTTGCTCTGCCCGAAGTAATAGTTCTTAGCTGGGTAACATATCCAAACATTTCAGATAAAGGAACTTCAGCAGATATTGAAACAGCACCTCCTGAGCGTGGTTCCTGACCCTTTGGCATACCCCTTCTTCTGTTAAGGTCACCAATTACAGCACCAACGTACTCATCAGGAGAAACAACTTCAAGTTTCATGATTGGTTCCAGTAAAACAGGTCGACAAAGCTTTGCAGCCTCCTTAAAACCTTCCTTAGCACACAATTCAAATGCAAGTGGCTTGGAATCCACAGGGTGCGTCTGACCATCGTACAACCTGACTTTCATACTGTCAATATTGTATCCGGCAAGAACACCATTATCCATCATAGAATTAAATCCTTTTACAATAGATGCAAAGTATTCCTTAGGAACAGATCCTCCGAAAATATCATTGACAAACTGAAGTTTGGTCTTGCCACTCTTGAAGTCTTCTGTTTGCAGGAATGCTTCGTCAGAAGGCCCTAATTCAAATGACATCTGAGCAAATAAACCGGAACCCCCGGATTGCTTCTTGAGGCGCTCTGTATGCTCTACGCTCGCTGTAAGTGCTTCCTTGTAATTAACTTGTGGAGCACCCTCATTAACCTCAACCTTGAACTCTCTTCTCAAACGGTCCACTATAATTTCGAGGTGTAATTCTCCCATACCACTGATAACAGTCTGGTTGGTATCCTCATCATATCTAACTCTGAATGTAGGATCTTCTTCAGCAAGTTTGGCAAGCGCCATTCCAAGCTTATCAAGATCTTTTTGTGTTTTTGGCTCAATTGCCAAACCAATCACGGGATCAGGGAAAACCATACTTTCAAGAACAATTGGGTTATTCTCATCGCACAATGTATCTCCTGTACGTAAATCCTTAAATCCAACACCCGCAGCAATATCTCCGGCTTCTACCCTTTCAATCGGATTCTGCTTATTAGCATGCATCTGATATAGTCTGGATATACGCTCCTTATTGCCTGATCTTGTATTAAGTACATATGAACCCGCATCCAAAGCCCCGGAATAAACACGCATAAATGCTAAACGACCTACATATGGGTCAGTTGCAATTTTGAATGCAAGGGCTGAAAAAGGATCATTTACAGAAGGTTTTCTTTCCTCTTCCTTTTCTGTTTTTGGATTAGTTCCTTTAATGGCTTCAACATCCAGCGGACAAGGAAGGAAAGCACATACAGCATCAAGTACTGCCTGAACACCCTTATTCTTAAATGCAGATCCACACATTACAGGGGTAAAAGCAAGATCTATTACCGCCTTTCTGATAGCAGCATTGATTTCATCAACTGAAATCGTATCAGGATCATCAAAAAATTTCTCCATCAATGCTTCATCGTATTCTGCAACTGCTTCTATAAGCTTCGCTCTGTATTCATTTACAACATCAACCAAATCAGCAGGAATATCAATAACCTTGTAAGTCATCCCCTGATCCTCCTCATTCCACACCATGGCCTCATTGGTAATAAGATCGACAGCCCCCTTAAACTTCTCTTCCGCACCAATTGGTACCTGAAGCGGAATAGCATTGGCGCCAAGTTTTTCCTTGATATCCTTCACAACATTGAAGAAATCTGCACCAGATCTATCCATTTTATTTACAAAAGCTATACTTGGAACACGATATCTTTCTGCAAGTCTCCAGTTGGTCTCAGATTGAGGCTCAACACCGTCTACGGCACTAAATAGGAAAACCAGACCATCAAGTACCCTCAAAGATCTGTTAACCTCCACCGTAAAGTCAACGTGACCGGGAGTATCAATAATGTTAAAGTGATATGAATTTGTTTTATCTGTGTTGTCTCCCTGAACAGTTGGATAATTCCACGCGCAGGTAGTAGCTGCAGAGGTAATTGTAATCCCTCTTTCCGCTTCCTGCTCCATCCAGTCCATGGTAGAAGCGCCATCATGAACTTCTCCAATCTTATGCGTTTTTCCCGTGTAGAATAATATCCTTTCTGTTGTTGTTGTCTTACCGGCATCGATGTGTGCAGCGATACCAATATTTCTCGTATATCTTAAATCTTTTCCCATGATATATTAAAAATAAATATGTGTTTTCAGTTTATAAAAAAAAGCATGTCAGAAGACTATGCTTTGAAATGAGCGAAAGCTCTGTTGGCTTCGGCCATTTTATGGGTATCTTCTCTCCTTTTAACAGAAGCGCCTTCCCCTTTGCTGGCTGCAATTAACTCAGCCGACAATTTTTCTGCCATTCCCTTTCCGCTTCTGGCTCTTGAAAACCTGATTATCCACTTCATACCAATAGAAATTCTTCTGGCTGGTCTGATTTCAGTAGGAATCTGAAAAGTAGCTCCACCGATACGCTTACTGCGCACTTCAACGGCAGGCATTACATTTTCTAAAGCCTTTTTCCAGATTTCATGAGGGTTTTCACTGGTCTTGGACTCTATCTTGTCCATGGCATCATAAAAAATACCATAGGATACAGACTTTTTACCTTCCCACATCATGTTATTGACAAACTGGGTTACCATTGGATCATTAAATCTTGGATCCGGCTGGATGATTCTTTTTTTAGGTTTTCTTTTTCTCATCTTTTCTTTTAAATATTATAACTTTGAAAAAGCAATTATTTCTTAGGTGCCTTTGCGCCATATTTGGAACGGCTTTGCAATCTCTTGGCAACACCCGCTGTATCAAGCGCCCCTCTAACAATAGTATATCTTACACCAGGCAGATCCTTAACCCTTCCACCTCTTACAAGAACTATCGAGTGCTCCTGAAGATTGTGACCTTCACCCGGAATATAGGCAATCACCTCTATCTGGTTGGTAAGTCTGACTTTAGCTACCTTTCTTAGAGCAGAATTTGGCTTTTTTGGTGTAGTCGTGTATACCCTGGTACAAACTCCTCTTTTCTGGGGACATGCATCGAGCGCCCTTGATTTCGAAGTTACCACTACTTTTTCTCGACCGTTTCTTACTAATTGGTTTATAGTAGGCATCCTATAATAATTTTATGCTTTGTTGTTAAGATTATCAATGCTTTTTTAAAAAGAGTTGCAAAGGTAAAACTTTTTTCAGTAAGTTAGTCATATAGGCTGGTAATTTTTTTCTTAAATTCTTAAAAATTAGATTTTTATATTACACCCTTGATGAATATGATGTTTATAAAATGGAAGTACATTAAGAAAATATATCTTTACACTTAAAATCCAACAATTTTACTTGAAAAAAATTCTCCTCATAAGATTCAGTTCCATCGGAGACATTGTCATCACTACTCCCGTTATACGCTGTGTTTCCATGCAAACCGGGGCAGAAATTCACTTTCTAGTAAAACCAGCTTTTGCAGGCATCCTCCAACATAATCCGTATATTCGTAAAATACACCATTTTAAAGATATCAGTACTGCAAGAAAGCTCATCAGGGAAGAAAAATTTGATCTGATCATCGACCTTCAGAAAAATTTTAAATCCAGACTTACAACCATTTTTCAGCATTGCAACACAGTTACTTTCAATAAACTGAATGTAGAAAAATGGATTTATGTGCAGTTTAAGCTAAATTTACTCCCCTCCGTACACCTGGTAGACAGATATTTCGAAGCATTAAAGCCATATGGTATTTATAATGACGGTAAAGGCCTTGACTTTTTTACAAATCCGCAGATACCTGCACCTGCCATTCCCCTGAATGCATCGGATGATTACAATGTCCTGGTGCTTGGTGCCAATTATTTTACCAAAAGGATTCCGTTATCCAAATGTAATGAAATCATTCAATCCAGCCCGCACCCTGTAGTCCTGCTCGGCGGCAGTGATGTAGTCCGTGAGTCCCGTCAACTATGGCAGGCAAATTCTGCCAAAACAATTGATATGTCAGGCAAAATATCTCTGGACGAATCCGCTTTATTATTGAAAGGAGCCATCAGGGTATTTACCGGAGATACAGGCCTCATGCACATAGCAGCAGCCTTACAAAAAAATATAGTTGTACTCTGGGGCAATACCACTCCGGCACTGGGCATGTTTCCTTACTTTGGACAATATGGAACGGGCACTTATTTGTCAATTGAAAACATCGGGCTATCCTGCAGACCCTGTTCCAAACTTGGCCATGCGTCATGTCCGAAATCACATTTTAAATGTATGAATGACCTTGATCTGAACTTTTTGAAAAACCAAGATGAGCAGTGACAAACATTTCTGCCCTTTATGTCACCACGAAGACTACGAACATTGGAAATTCCCTGATGACGCGCGTGACTACCTGCATTGCGACCTATGTCATCTGATTTCCACACCTAAAAGCACGCACCCTCAATTTCAAACCGCAAAAGCCAGATACCTTCACCATTTGGCTGATTCGGGAAGCACCGGACATATCAATCATCTGATGAAAGCCATTCAGCCAATTCAAAATTTTCTTAAAAAAGAAATGGATATCCTTGATTATGGTTGTGGCCCAAAACCGGTGTTATCCGATTTACTTAGGACATGGGAGTGCAGCTGCCAGAATTATGACCTCATTTTTTTTCCGGAACCTTTTATTTTCAAGTCGTATGACGCTGTCTTTTGTATCGAAACAGCAGAACATTTTTCTGATCCTCAAAAAGAATTAACCAACATCAATAACGTCCTTAAACCCGGGGGGTATGTTATTATTATGACCGCATTGTATTCGAACAAACAACACTTTTCAAAATGGTACTATAAAAGGGATTTTACTCATATTTCATTTTTTCATCAAAAAACTATGGAATTTATATCCAAAAAAATGAACTGGCAACAAATTTTTGCGGACGCAGGCGCCACCACTGTTTTTAAAAGGTTATCTTGAAACCAGTGAAGCATTTTTAACCATATAGTCCAGCTTTTGCATGTAATCCCTTTTCTCTTTGCCAGGTGCAAAAATAAAAGCATCAATAAAAACAAGTTCATTCCGTTTTTTATCATGCCATAGATAACTGATATAAGGCCCTCCTTTGAAATCATTGACTGTTTCCCATATACCTCTGATTTCCTTCATATAATTGCCATCCCGCTCATGAACGTACTCCATAATCGGCAAATCTATTACATTAGTGCTCATATAGGCCCCTTCTGCCAAAGTGGTAATAAATTTTTTTCCGTATTCATTCCGAATGGCAATGATAGATTCCTTTTCGAACTGAGTTGAACTGCGGTAAGGAACTCTTCTGAATACCAGATTTTCGATCACATCCTTTTGATCCATTCGTATCCAAATAAAATTCTTATCGAGAATAACCTGCTGAAAAAATTCGGGAATGGCAATCTGTACCCCAAAACTGTCCCTGATAGTACTCATAATTGTTTTGTTTTCACCTGCCGCTCCATAAATGGCATCATGCAAAGACTGCTCATCATGCTTTTGAATTCGTTTTGCAACAGCCTCAAAACTGGAAGCAACAGCCCTCTCAAGCCTGTCCTCACCAAAGGCAAACAAATAAACAAGCAATTGTCCCTCTGCCCATTTATCCCTTCCTACAAGCATGTAAAATGTGCTGTCTGTTCGGGCTTTAGCCAGCTTTTCAGGGCCGAGGTCGAACATTACCATTCGTGTAACATCACTCATGGTGTCAGAAAGATCTGCCACAATAATATATGTTTTCAGCTCCTTTTTATAAGGGTCTTTTGCAAGATCTTCCATATTCAGAAAACGCAAATCAAAATATGGCTCGGGAGCGGGCGTCACAGGATAGTCTCCCGCATAATAAAAATCAATACTGTCCATCAGGCTACTGACATCAAATTTTTTATCTATAATGACATCAATCTTGTTGATTCTGCCAATGGCAAGTGGCTTATTAAGGGGGTTGTCAGCAGTACCTCCGCAGGAATACAGGAATACAAACAGAAAACAAAAGGCCACGAATCTGAAAAAAGAGTATTCTGATGTTATCATGAAGTAGATATTAGAAGAGCAAAGATAACATAATGCAGATAAGATTTGAACTACCGCTAAACAGTTTTAAGACGATCATTGTTTGTCCTGAGGTGATTTGACAATTTTGATCATTCGTTAAGGAATTTTTAAAAAATGCTCATGTTTTCTGGACACCCATAACTTACTGTAGCATCACATAAAATATTTGGGCCTTGGCCCGAAGTTGGGAGATGAGAATTTTTAAACATTTTAAATGAGCATCAGGAACTCGTACATTCAAAAATGATCATTTTTGCAAGCAAATTATCAATGACCGTTGTATCCTGTTACGCAGAATGTAATGATTTTAAAATAAACAGATGAAGTATTATTTATTACTGGCCTTAGCCTCATTATGCTTTTCCTGCAAGGAGAGAAGAAATGCTATACCTGATTCCATGGAGAAAGTGGATACAGAAATTTTCAGAACCGAGAAATTGCTCTTTGCCTCTGTTCAGCCTGATTCCATATTCAGAGCACTGGATAGCCTCAAAAAAACACATCCCGGATTTTACAATTTGTATTTTCGGGAAGTATTCCCGGTAAGCAATAGTACAAGCCCTGATACCATAACGCCGGCTTTACAGCATTACCTCGCATTTAAGGAAAACAGGAGCCTTACTGAACTGGTAATGAAAGAGTTTCCCCGGGATAAGGTATTAGAAGAAGATTTTGACGAAGCATTGAGCTTCTATAAATATTATTTTCCGGAAGCATCAATTCCACGAATTTACACCTTCATATCAAACTACAACTTCCAGGCCTTTATTTTTCAGGATGAAAATGGTCAGGATGCGGTTGCCATAGGCCTTGACATGTTTCTCCATCCATACCAGCGCTACAAAATGCTGGACCCTAATAATCCGGTTTTCTCAGATTATATTACAAAAACCTGGACAAAAGATTACATTGTAAGAAAGGTCCTCGAAGTATGCCTAACCGATTATAAGCCGCAGACAGAACAAACAAATCTCCTGGATTATATGATCTATCATGGAAAACTAATGCACGCATATGACAGATTATTGCCTGAAAAACACGATTCAGTTATTGCAGAGTACAGCTTAAAAGATCTAAACTGGTGTAAGCAAAATGAAAAGCAGATGTGGTCATTTTTTCTGGAAAAAAATTTATTCTTCAAACCGCTTGATGCACAGTCCAATAAATATGTTTTTCAGAGTCCGGACTCTCCTGGCATGCCACCGGCTTCGCCCGGTAGAACCGGAAATTATTTAGGCTGGAAAATTGTGGAGCGGTTTATGGAAAAAAATAAAAATATCACCCTTGATTCTCTATTCAAAATCAGTGATGCACGCTCGATTCTGGAAGGATCCAAATACAAACCATCTAAAAATTAATTGGAATGTTATTGATATTTAATTTATCTTTGCAGTATTGATTAATCGATTAAATCGAACTAAAATGTTCAATCTTATATTTGGTCTGGGACCACAGGAACTAATTGTTATCGGTATGATTATACTGGTTTTCTTTGGAGGTAAAAAAATTCCTGAACTCATGCGCGGTCTTGGAAGCGGCATCAGAGAATTCAATAATGCAAAAAACAATATTCAGGCAGAAGTTAAAGAAAACATGAAGGAGCTGGAACAAAAAAATTAATTCCACAATCTTCCATCCTATCATATGTTTCTGCTAACATCTCATCGACTGAACTCAATTGTTGTTATTGCGGGCATATTATGTATTCTCCCCACGTTAGCTTTGAGTCAGTGGAATCCCGAAAATACTGTACTGAAGGAAAAGGCAGTAGCGTTATCACAACAATTTATAATAACGGATGGTCATGTTGATCTTCCCTATCGCCTCAAAATTAAAAATTTCAGATTTGAAAAGGAATTTACAGGTATTCCTGTATCTTCAGGTGAGGGTGACTTTGATTACGTAAGAGCAAGGAAAGGCGGGCTTGATGCTCCGTTTATGTCCATCTATATACCGGCCTCTTATCAGGAAAACGGAGAAGCCGTAAACCTTGCCGACAGCCTGATCAATATGATTACCTTTATCGCTGCCGAAAAAAAGGAATATTTTGAAATCGCAACTTCACCGAATGATGTTTTTCGTATCAAAAGTCAGGGTAAAATTGCATTGCCCATGGGTATGGAAAATGGCGCCCCCGTTGGTGAAGATCTGAAAATGATCAGCTATTTCAAACAAAAAGGAATTAGTTATATCACGCTGACCCATTCAAAGGATAATACCATTTGCGATTCATCCTACGATACCACCAGAACATGGAAAGGCTTGAGCCCCTATGGATATAAAGCGATTGACGAAATGGCGAAAAATGGAGTCATGATCGATATATCTCATGTCTCAGATTCTACATTTTATCAGGTTATCAGGCACGTTAAGGTCCCTGTCATTGCTTCACATTCTTCCTGCCGTTTTTACACTCCCGGTTTTGAAAGAAACATGAGCGATGATATGATTGCCAGACTTAAAGACAATGGTGGTGTCATCATGATCAATTTTGGCACTACGTTTCTCGATAGTGAAGTAGACGCATACAACAGAAATAAAAAATCAGAACTGGATAGTTTACTGAAGGCTAAAAACTTGATACCAGGCAGCCCCGATGCTCAGACTTTTGAAGAATCATTTAAAAAATCCTTTCCCCGGCTTTTTTCTGACGTCCACAAGGTAGCGGATCATATTGACCGGGTAGTATCCATAGCCGGAATTGATCATGTCGGACTTGGCTCAGACTATGATGGAGTCGGAGATTCTTTGCCTGTTGGTCTAAAAGATGTGAGTGATTATCCAAATCTGATATACGTTCTGCTGGAACGTGGCTATTCAGAAACAGATATAGAAAAAATATGCTCAGGCAATCTTTTCAGGGTCTGGAATCAGGTTTTAAACCACTAATTTTCGGGGAACAAAATGAAAGTTATTTTTGTTTGATATTAAAAATTGACACCATGAATTCCTTAATATTAGAAGTAGAAAATATAAAATGTGGTGGATGCGCCAACGGAATTAAGCAGAAACTCCAAAAAGCAGATAGTTCGGCTGTTGTCGATGTAGATGTAGAACACGGATTCGTTAAGATTACAAGTGTACTGACGGTTGACAAGGATACGTATTCAGATATCCTCAGACAGATGGGATATCCCGAAGTCGGAGAAGGCAATCTGGTTACAACTGCTAAATCTTATGTATCCTGTATGATTGGCAAGATGAGTTAGTTAGTACCGCACATGGAAAGTTTAAAAAATACCTGGCAAGCCAGATATTTTTTTGCACTTGCTTTACTACACCTTTTTTGGCGGCAAATCAAATGCCCTCGAATCGTCTGTAAATTTCTCCCGGTGAGCGCCATCGCAAAAGGGTTTATTTTGAGAAAGACCACATCTGCACAGACTAACAGTGGTCCTGCCGCCCAATCCATAGGAATTTCCCATAGCATCCTGAATTTCAAACTCGCCTTCTACCTTGATACTTCCATTAGGGTTAATGGTAATTTTTGTCATGATCTAAATTTTAATATTGATGAAATACAAAAAATAAAAAAATGTTCACCTTCGCCCCGTATAAATCTTTACACAGAATTAAAACAAATTGCATATTTCCATCATAACCCCCAATTTTTTTAAATACAAAACAAATAAATATATACTTATATTACTATCAACCCTAATTTTTTAGGGGTATGTTGAATATATATATAGTTTTTTTATAATTTTGCCCCATTGTTTATTTTTTAACTCATAAAATTATGGCAACAATCAGATTTGCAGCATTACAGGAATCCCGTAACAGAAAACCGATCACCATTGCCGAAGTAAGTCAATCTAGGTCTGACATATTCGCACAAAACGTATTTCACTCAAATGCATGCCGTCAATTCATGCCGAAAGAAGCATTTCAGGCATTGCAGGAGGCCATATCCCATGGTAATAAAATTGACAGAAAAATTGCCGATCAGGTAGCTGCCGGTATGAAGGCATGGGCCATCTCCAAAGGTGCTACTCACTACACGCACTGGTTTCAGCCATTAACCGGATCAACGGCCGAAAAACATGATTCTTTTTTTGAAATATCAGGGGATGGGTCAGCCCTCGAAAAATTTGACGGGGGACAACTGGTACAACAGGAACCGGATGCATCAAGTTTTCCCAACGGTGGAATAAGAAACACCTTTGAAGCCCGCGGTTATACCGCCTGGGACCCAACTTCACCTGCTTTCATTATTGGCACCACACTTTGTATTCCAACTGTATTTGTTGCCTATACCGGGGAGGCGCTGGACAACAAAACTCCTTTGCTGAGGGCTCTACAGAGTATTGACCATGCTGCAACTGAAGTTGCCCGATATTTTGATAAAAATGTAAATAAGGTTATTGCCACTCTTGGCTGGGAGCAGGAATATTTTCTGATTGATAAGGCGCTGGCAGATTCAAGACCGGATCTATCCATAACTGGCAGAGTATTGCTGGGACATCAGGCTGCCAAAGGTCAGCAGCTTGAAGATCATTATTTTGGATCAATTCCGGAAAGAGCTCTTGCCTTTATGCGTGAACTGGAGATAGAATGTATAAAACTAGGTATTCCGGTTAAAACAAGACACAATGAGGTAGCACCAAATCAGTTTGAACTTGCTCCTATTTTTGAAGAAGCCAATCTGGCTGTAGACCATAACTCCCTGCTTATGGACGTTATGAGCAAAGTAGGAGCACGACATCATTTTGCGGTTTTGCTGCACGAAAAACCATTTGCAGGCGTAAACGGATCAGGCAAGCACAACAACTGGTCGCTTGCAACAGATACTGGTGTAAACCTGCTTAGCCCCGGCAAAACACCGAAGAGCAATCTTATGTTTCTTACATTTTTTATCAACACCATAAAAGCTGTCCAGGAATACGCGGATTTACTGCGCGCCTCGATAGCTTCAGCAAGCAATGATTTTAGATTAGGCGCCAATGAAGCTCCACCGGCCATCATTTCCGTATTTATTGGTCAGCAACTGACCCAGGTTCTGGATGAACTGGAAAGGGTAACTGACGGAAATCTGAGTCCTGAAGAAAAAACAGAACTAAAACTCAACGTTGTAGGTAAAATACCTGAGATTTTACTTGATAATACAGACAGAAACAGAACTTCTCCATTTGCCTTTACAGGTAATAAATTTGAATTCAGAGCAGTCGGTTCATCGGCAAACTGTGCAAAGCCCATGACTGTGCTGAACACCATTATGGCACAGCAACTTACTGTCTTCAAAAAAGATGTAGACGCCTTAATCGAGCAGAAAGGTATGAAGAAAGACGATGCTATATTCAACGTTTTGAGAGAATACATTAAATCTTCCAAAAATATAAGATTTGAAGGTGACGGATACAGCAATGAATGGGTACAGGAAGCCGCGCGCCGGGGATTGAGCAATCTGACCAATACACCAGAGGCGCTGAAGTCTCAAATTACGGAAAAAGCTGTACAGCTCTTCCTGCATCATGGCATTATGAACGAAACTGAAATTACAGCCAGGTATGAGATTGAGCTGGAAGATTATACCAAAAAGGTTCAGATAGAAGGTAGGGTTTTGGGAGATATTGCCACAAACCACATTATTCCGACAGCCATCAACTACCAGAACAGGCTCATCCAGAATGCAAAGGGTCTAAAAGAAATTTTTGGTGACAATTACGAAACCCTGGCAAGTGAACAAATTGATATTATCAAAGATATATCTCGGCATATTACCGAGATAAAATCTAATGTTGATGCAATGGTAGATGAACGCAGAAAGGCAAATAAACTGGAACATGCAGAAGAAAAAGCAAATGCCTACTGCTACAAGGTCAAACCATATTTTGAGGTAATTCGCTACCACTGCGACAAACTCGAAATGACCGTTGATGATGAAATCTGGCCTTTAACCAAATATCGGGAATTATTATTTACAAGGTAAACAGAATAATATCTGATTATAAAAATAAAAGCCTCCCGAGGGAGGCTTTTATTTTATTCAACCTTTACTAACTAAAACAAATGATTGCTTTGAAACAATTTCAATTGTGACACAAAAGTATACAATTAAATTAAATTCAATATCAGTTTAAGGTTAATTTAACAAAATTTTATTTTTATTTCAAACAATTTAAAATGTGTTTTATAATTTATATTTTAAATTAAATGTATTAATAAAAATTATATTTTAATATTCAAGAATTAACCCTTCTACTCTTCCAGTGATAAGGTGAAGGAAAAAATGTCCACCAAAATGCACAAAACATATAAATTGCGTGCAAAAAGGTTGAAATAAGAAAATTTTTCATAGCCCCTGAACAGTGAATCGAAGTTTCCATCTTTTTTAAAAAATAAAAGTCTGCCACAAGCTTTATGCACAGAAACAACAGACCGGTTAAAAGAAGCTTTGCGCCGCCAAAAGCTGACAATACCATCATCAAAAAAGGGTAAACAACAGCTATGCAAACAATCCCCTGAAATGTGAAAAGTGTATTATTGGCATAAGCGACTGTTTTAGTTGCCCACCGTTTTCTTTGTTGTAAAAATCCTGTCCAGGTCGTTTCAAATGCCGTCTTGACCATAATATCCTCATGATGCACAAATACAATGGAATTTGGGCTGGCTTTCCTGATTTTTTTAAATAAAAAAACATCATCACCCGATGCCATATGTTCGTTGCCATAGTACCCTGACACATTTTTAAATATTTCTTTCCTGAAGCTCATGTTGGCCCCATTGGCAAGCCAAAACAAATTATACCGAAAACCAAAAGCAGTTGCTGCCATGACTGACAAATAATCCAGAAACTGAAACCTTCCCATTACAGTATCCCCCGACATGGGAAACACGCTTCCCGTAACAGCATAAATGCCCGGATGACTGTATTCGGACACATGACTTTGAATCCATAATGGCCCTGCTTGGTTATCCGCATCGGTAAGCAGTATAATATCGTTTTGAGCATAATCGACACCAAGGGTGATGGCTTGTTTTTTACCAAAAACACCCTCCGGAAGCGAAAGGCAGGTAAGTTTACCTGAAAACTTTTTTTCAACAAGCAAGCGTGTATCGTCAGAGGAATGGTCGTCAACAACAATAACCTGCAGCAAATGTTCAGGAAATTTATTGCTAAAAATTAGGGTTAAACAGGAGACTATTGACTGTTCTTCATTTCTGGTCGGAATAATGATGGTAACCGAACAACCGGCTTCTTTCCCGACTATATTATTACGGGTCTGACGATGCCATACTTTCAGAAGTAGCGCCAAAAGCGATACATATGACATCAAAATGAAAGTTGTAAATGTTACAACTGCAAACAGCCCCATCACCAGGAAGATTTGCCTGATATATTAAACATAACGGTCCGGAAAAGACTCCTTCATCATTTCATACAGGGCATCAAATATATCCTCAGGGCCGGGTTTGGTAAAATAATCACCATCCGACCCAAATGGGGTCCTGTGTTCCTTTGCTGATATAGTTACAGGTGCAGCATCCAGATAGCGGTATCCACCCTGCACTTCTAAGACCTGCTGCATCATAAATGCTGTAGCACCACCGGGAACATCTTCATCCAGAAAAATAATTCTGCTGGTTTTTTTAAGTGATGCCATAATGACCCCTTCAAGATCAAATGGTAGTAATGTCTGAACATCAATAAGTTCGACCGAGATATTAAATGGCTTTAGAAGTTCTAAAGCCTCGAGTGCTTCCCGAACGCACGATCCATAGGTAACAAGGGTTATATCCTGCCCTGATTGTAAAATTTCAGGAATTCCGAGCGGGACAGAAAATTCATGTAAATTATCAGGCATCAATTCTTTGAGTCTGTAGCCATTCAGACATTCCACTACAATGCCAGGATCATCAGATTGTAATAAGGTCCTGTACATTCCTGCAGCCTGTACCATATTTCTGGGGACACAAATATGAATTCCGCGCATACTGGAAACAATCATTCCCATTGGCGAACCTGCATGCCAGACGCCTTCGAGTCTGTGACCGCGGGTTCTGATGATGGCAGGGGCTTTTTGTTTTCCTGCAGTCCTGTATCTGATTGTAGCTAGGTCATCACTCAGCGCAGAAAAACCATATGCCAGGTAATCCAGATATTGTATCTCAGCGATAGGCCTCAAGCCTCTCATACTGGTTCCGATGGCCTGCCCCATAATTGTCCACTCACGTATACCCGTATCAAATACCCGCTCGGTACCATGTTTTGCCTGCATTCCTGCAAATCCCTGATTTACATCACCAATTTTGCCAACATCTTCCCCAAAAGCAATTACGTATGGATTATTTTCAAGGATACCATCAAAAAATTGGTTTAATATCTGGAATCCAGGAACTTCCTGAGCTTCTGAACTGTAGCGCGCAGGCACGGATTTTGCCATGATGGCTGCCTGCTCAGATTCACTCCATAAATGGGTATGATATCTTTTACGGGCAATTTCTTTTGCCGCAGCCAAAAAATTATTAAGCGGCTCGCTTTTGCCTGATGAAAATCTTTTTAAATGTATATCCAGTCTCCTGGCCAGCTGAACAACCTCTGCAAACCCCGGATTTATGGCAGTTTTCAACTCCTCTCCAATCTTTTGAACGGCCTCGGTCTTTAATTCTGCCGGAATTTGATCTATAATGGAGAGCAAATCATTCTGATGTTGTTTAACTTGTCCGGCATATCGTTGCCATGCAGTATCCTTACCTTCTTTTGCATGTTGCCTTGCACTTTTCTCAAGGTCGTCAAGTGAGGATTCTCCGGCAATTCCATTGATAAGAATCCATTCCCTCATTTTTTGGATTCCATCAAAATCCTTTTCCCATTCCAGTCGCTCAGGACTTTTATACCGCTCATGCGACCCGCTGGTTGAATGGCCCTGAGGCTGCGTGATCTCCTGGACGTGAACGAGAGCCGGTATATGCTCTTTTCTTACCAGTTCTGCTGCTTTCTCGAAAGTTGCACAAAGATTGGGATAGTCCCATCCTTTGACCTTAAAAATATAAATACCATTACTCTTCTTTTCTACCTCAAAACCTGCAAGTGCCTTTGAGATAGATGATTTGACGGTTTGCAATTCTACAGGCACACTAATTCCATAGCCATCATCCCATACTGCCACCAGCAAGGGAACCTGCATAACGGCAGCAGCATTTATGGTCTCCCAGAAAACGCCCTCCGAAGTGGAGGCATCACCTATGGTAACGAAACTAACTTCATTGCCTTTTTTACTAAACTTTTCACCTTCAGGAATATCAATTTCCCGATACTTTTTGGAAGCAAGGGCAAGTCCAAGAGCACGTGCCATCTGACCACCTGTTGGGCTTATATCTGAAGAAACATTATACATTTCTGTATGAATAGTCCATTCACCATTATGATTAATAGTGTCAGTAGCAAAGTGTGCATTCATCTGGCGGCCGCCGGAAAAAGGATCATGGTCTGCATCAGCGTACAACTGTGCAAAAAAATCTTCAACAGCGCATAGCCCTGTTGCCATCATAAAAGTCTGGTCACGGTAATAGCCTGATTTCCAGTCTCCCTTTTTAAATGCGCGAGCCATAGCTACCTGAGCTACCTCCTTACCATCGCCTAGGATTCCAAATTTAGCTTTGCCGGTCAACACCTCTTTTCTACCCATTAGGCTGACTTCACGGCTGACAAGACAAGTCCAGTAATCCTTCAGTACATTTTCAGCAAAATCCTGAACCTGGTCTTCAACCAGTAGGATTTCATCATTATTTTCGGCCATCTTATCTCTCATTTTGGTTTGTGTAAGGTTGGGTAATCTAAGGCTAAATGCATTAAAAATCAATGCAAAAATATAAAATCGGCATGAGTAAATGAATCATTTGCTCACAAATTCTGATGATTATTTTGCACATCAAAGATTCCATGCAGCCTTAAAAATCAGACACTTGGAAAGAGCCCGATTATAAACAGGTATGTTAAATGAACAAGAGAGCGCCTCTAACCCCAAAAAGTTTTTTCATGTAAATTCTCCACTGCTATTAAAACAAGTGATGAAGAGCTTTCGAAACTAAATATAAAAATATGTCTCATTTTAAACTTTCTGCGGAGCCCTGAATTTATTATCAGACTGCACTACCCCACCTGGTAAAAATATTTGGTATTTACGTAATTTTTGAGTAATTTTGCGCCCTCATGGGAATAAGACACTTTTTGTTACTGGCTGTTGTTTCACTTTTTAGTTCATGTAAATCAGAATATGAACTGATCAGAACTTCCAATAATCCGGAACGCATTTATATTGCTGCTGAAAAATATTATAAGGAAAAGGATTATGACAAGGCTATAGGGTTGTATGATATAATTATACAATACTACAGGGGAAAACAGGAAGCAGAGGAATTGTTTTACAACTACGCATGGTGTCATTATTATACGGGTGATTATATTTTATCTGCCACATATTTTAAGAATCATTCCACAACTTTCACCAATAGCAATAAACGTGAAGAAATGGAATTTATGGCAGCTATGAGCAATTATAAATTATCACCAAACCATAAGCTCGATCAGTCATATTCTTTAAAAGCTATTGAATCCTTTGAACAGTTTATCAATCTTTTTCCGGAGTCCGGGCGAGTACCTGAGGCTATCAAATATCTAGATAAACTAAGAGAGAAGCTCGAATTAAAATCATATGAGCAGGGAATTTTATATTACAGGATTGGACAGTACCAGTCTGCCATTACTTCATTCCAGATTTTTCTGAAGGATTTTCCTGAAACAAAAAAAATGGAAGAGATCAGGTTCTTGATGATCAAATCAGCTGTAATCCTTGCAGAAAACAGTATTTACGAAAAACAGGAAGAACGCTGGAATGAAGCACTTACTTTTTACCAGCAATTTCAAAAAAAATTTCCTAAATCCAAATGGATCAAAGAAGCCAGATCAATGGAAAAGGATATTATAAAAGCATTAAAACCATTTAAAAAATGACAGATATTAAATCAAAAGTTCAGGGCCTTGATCCTAATGTCAGAGCAAGAGATGTATTGTCTATGGCAAAGCAAACTTCAAGTATCTATGAAACTCTTGCTGTAATTACCAAGCGAGCAGAAGAGATTTCTGTAGACCTGAAAAACGAATTGCACAACAAACTGGATGAATTTGCCACTACCAGTGAAACGATTGAGGAAGTACTGGAAAACAAGGAGCAGATAGAAATCAGCAAATTTTACGAAAGACTTCCTAACCCAATTATTATTGCTACAGAAGAATTCCTGGAAGGTAAACTGAGCTTTGAATATCAGGAAAAAGAGCATTACACCGAAGAGTAATCGCTTTATTATTCCTACTATGCAAGAAGCACTGAACCAAAAAAAAATTCTGGTTGCAGTTACTGGTAGTATAGCAGCCTATAAAGCCTGTCTGCTCTGCAGAATACTCATGGAAAAAGGGGCAGATGTCAAGGTAATCATGACACCTACTGCTGCTGAATTTGTCACTCCGCTAACCTTCAGTACTTTAACGGGAAACCCGGTCTTTCACTCGCTATCTGAGGATGGGACCTGGAACAACCATGTTTCGCTGGGAATATGGGCAGATGCAATGGTCATAGCCCCAGCAACGGCTACCACCCTGTCAAAGCTGGCTTCTGGTTGTGCTGACAATATTGTAACGGCTACATACCTTTCTGCAAGGTGCCCGGTTTTCATTTGTCCTGCAATGGACCTTGATATGTGGCAGCACCCTTCAACCACAGAAAATATCCGGAAATTATCCGACTTTGGAAATTATATCGTCGCACCGGCACATGGTAAACTTGCCAGCGGGCTTATTGGTGACGGAAGGTTAGAGGAGCCGGAAAAAATTGTTGATAAGCTTGCGTTGTTTTTTGGATCCATGGGGAAATTTGAAGGCAAAAAAGTGCTGATAACAGCAGGACCGACTATTGAGCCAATTGACCCAGTACGGTTTATCTCAAACTATTCCAGTGGCAAAATGGGCGTTGCCCTTGCCAGTTCATTTGCGTCAGCCGGAGCAGATGTTACCCTTGTCATCGGACCAGTAAGTATACCGACCAAAATAGCTGGTGTGAAAACAGTTGAAGTCCTCACGGCAGATGAAATGTGGACAGCAACAGAAAAAGAATTTTCCAAAAGTGATATCACTATTTGTTGTGCTGCAGTTGCAGATTACAAGCCTGTTGAAATTGCTGACCAAAAAATTAAAAAAACGGAGTCGGAGTGGTCTCTGAAACTGGTTAAAAATGTTGATATAGCTCAAAAGCTGGGAGAAAAAAAATTAGCCGGTCAAATCCTTGCTGGTTTTGCCCTGGAAACACAGCATGGCCTGGAAAATGCCCGAAAAAAGCTGGTTTCCAAAAACCTGGATTTAATAATTTTAAACATGATGGGAGAAGAGAGCCCACTTGGTTCAGATTTTAATACAATTTCAATCCTTGATAAACAGGGAAAAACAACCCAATTTGAGAGACAAAGCAAGGAGGTTGCTGCACACACCATCCTGGAAAAAATATTGGAAATAAGCGCATAATCGCACTACCTGCACATCAATTTTGAATATATTTACGTTATATTTTGTTTAAACAACGTTTTTCATTCTTTACAGAAATACAACAATGCTCAGAATCACCACTCTAATTTGTTTAGTATTTTTCATCAATGTCAAATCGAATTCGCAGGAATTTGACCTTCAGGTAAAAGTAGTCCCTCAGGCCATCTTTACCGTTGACCCTGTCATTTTTTCACAGCTGGAGGTACAAATAAAGGAATTTGTGAATACAACTTCATGGACTAATGATCAGTATCAAAAACATGAAAGAATTAAAGGTACGTTGCAGATTGTAGTCACCACCGAAAATAGTCCAAATACCTTTTCGGGAGAACTGATATTACAGACTCAGAGACCCGTTTTTAACAGTAATTACGAGTCACCAATGCTAAGTCTTATCGATAAGCATATATCATTCAGATATACCGGAGTAGAACCCGTATTAAAAACAACCAATACTTTTTACGACAATTTGTCTTCTATCCTAAGCTTTTATATGAATATGGCACTTGCCATGGACTATGATTCGTTTAGTCCCTATGGTGGTGAGGGATACCTCGAAGCAGCCCGCGAAATTATTACTTCCCTGCCTTCCAATGTAGCTCTTGATGAAGGCTGGAGGGCGGACCTTTCTTCCAAGAGAAACAGATACTACATTCTAGAAAACGCCACAAATCCTGTTTTTCGCCCGTTCAGGCAGTCCCTTTATGAATACCACAGACTTGGTTTGGATAAAATCGCTGAGGATCCTGGTAAAAGCAGGGCTATCATACTGAGCGCATTAACAGCCATTGGCCAGGGTGATCAGGCAATGCCGAATTCAATTCTCATGCAGATATTCGGCAACACCAAGCGGTATGAACTCATAGAAATTTTTATGGCAGCAGACAAAGGTCAAAAAACAAGACTAACCGATATAATGGTGGGCATGGATAAGACCAAACGATCAGATTATAAAGTCCTGGAGTAAATTTATGCAGCATATCGCAATTTTTGCCTCTGGTGGCGGGTCCAATGCAAAGGTGCTTGTTGAACATTTTAAAAACCACCCGTTTATAGCTGTAAGCCTTTTGCTTTCCAACAATCCGGCATCTGGTATATTCAGGATTGGGGCAGAAAATAATATTCCCACCTGCCATGTCACAAAACAACAATTCCACGATATTGAATTTATTCGTGAAATACTTACAAAGTACCATACAGACTATATAGCATTAGCAGGATTTCTATGGTTGATACCTGAATCCCTTATCGATTTGTATCCAGATAAAATTATCAATATCCACCCTTCTCTTTTACCTAAATATGGTGGGAAAGGCATGTATGGGATTCATGTTCACCATGCTGTTTTTCACAACAAGGATGAAGTATCGGGCTTGACCATACATCTCGTTAACCAGGAATACGACAAAGGAAAAATACTATTCCAATATGAGACAGATGTCTCAAACTGCTCAAGTGCTGAGGATATTGCCCATGAGGTACTTAAATTCGAACATCAGTTTTATGCTCCTGTGCTTGAACATTATATTATTACAGGAAATGCATTTTAATGACACCCGGAAACAGAAGTTGTTAAATTTTCATTAATACTGCAAATTATACTATTGACAAAATAGAATTTGTTTAATTTTATACTTAATTCTATTTATTAATATATAATTTTGTAAAAATTAATGTTATGAGTATTGAAAAAACCTTTGTTGCCTCAAAATCCCGATTTAAAGTAACATTCAAAGTTGATCAGGAATTTGTTGGAAACGGAAAACAAATACAAATACTTGGTGATTTTAACCATTGGGACAGCAACGCTGCTCCTTCACTAAAAAAAGGAAGAGGCGGTTACACCAGCACCCTGGAACTCGAGGCAGGAAAATATGCTTTCAGGTACCTTATTGATGGAAACAGATGGATAAACGACGCTGCAGCAGATGCTTATGAGTTCAATTCATTTGCCAATGACTCCAATGGGATAATCATCCTTGAAAATGAAGAAAGCGAAAAGTCCGTAAAGAAAACAGCAGCAGTAAAAGCCGTTTCAAAAACGGTAAAACCTGCTTCCCCTGAGGCAACAAAAAATGCAAAAGCCAAAAAAGGCAAGTAATCTAATTTTGGCATTATAAAATGTCAATTTCTGACCACCCTAATATCACTGCTGCCTTGCTGATTTATAAAAATAATAAAGGCAGCAGTGATATTGTTTTTAGCTAACGATAAATAATCGTGATTGGTTACATGTAAAAAATAAAAACTATTTTGATGTTTTTTGTTTTATTCTCTGTACGGATTAGACATTCCCTGCATCAAGGGGCGTGAAATGACATAAAAAAACCCATAAATTGTAAAGTAATCCTTTCGTATTGTGAGTAAATAATTCTCAATCTCCATACGAACTCACTATAAATAACTCTCAATATATGGAAGGAAAAAGCAGTATCAGAAATACCAGACTTGTCATGGTCAATTATCTGAATGCTGAACCTTTTAGGGTAGGTTTAAAAAAATACAGCCATCTGTTCAACGGTATTGAGATCAGTCAGGACATCCCTTCAAATTGTGCTTTATCTTTTGAAAAAGGTGATTCAGACATTGCCCTATTGCCTGTAGGTGCCCTTCATGGTATAAAGGACTACCAAATTGTTACAAACTTTGGCATAGGCTGTGATGGTCCGGTTAAGACTGTCTGTCTTTTTTCTAACCAGCCGCCAGAAAACTGGAAAACAATTTTTCTTGACAAGCATTCAAGAACCTCTGTTTTACTAACCAGAATCATCATGGAGGATTACTTCAAAATTCAACCGGACTACTTGCCGTCAGAAGCTGAAACCCAAATTGTGGAAGAAAATGAAGCAATCCTACTTATAGGTGACAAAGTATTTGATATGCAGAACAATTACAGATATTCCTATGATTTAGGCCAAATCTGGAAGGAAATGACCGGATTGCCATTTGTTTTTGCGGTATGGGTAATTAATACCGCAATATCAGACAAAAATTTTATCGCCCAATTACAGGACGCATTTGAATATGGTGTAGCTTCTATTCCTGTGTGGACTAAAAATGATGATCTGACTATAAATGGAAAACATTTGACAACATATTACAGGGAAAACATTAAATACAGGTTAACGGAAGATTATTTTCTATCCATGGATCTGTTTCTGAAGAAATCTGTCAGATATCTGTAATATTTAGCGTTCTCCAAAGACTCTTTTCAACAGGTCTGAAGTCCGCTGCTTCACGTCTGTACGAATACCCTTCTCCTTCACCTCAATAAGGCTAAAAAGCCCGTCCAGTGCTTTATTATTGACGTAATCATCGAGTGAAGGATTTACTTTTTTAACTAAAGGTATTTTATTGTAGGCATCAATAACAGTTTTCCAGTATGCCCGGGCATTAACTTCATCAAGTGCAGACTGAATTTCAGGAAGGAAGGCCGAATACAGTTTAGTTCTGCTGGTATTTTGTAGATATTGAGTGGCTGCATTATCCTGCCCTTTCAATATGGCAACAGCATCATTAAAGGTCATTTGGGTAATTGCATCCACAAAAATAGGAGTTGCTTTTTTTGCGGCGATTTCCGCTGCTTTATTCATCTGATTAATCAGCTTGCTTTCTACATCCTGAAAGCCCGGAATCATTTTGACTTTGGCTATGATTTGTTTTGATTCTTCAGGTATAACAATTTTATAAGCAGAATTCAAATAACCATTTTGCGCTGACAACTGTTTTACAGCAGCGTCTACACCTACATTGAGGGCTTCTTTCAACCCAGCGCCAGTCTCATCAGTTGTGGTCTTTTGAATTTGTTGTTTCGCTTTATTCAACGCGTCTTTCCATTGTGCGCAGCCGGTTTGTGTGAGCGCCATAGTCAATACTGAAACTAAAATAATAATACGCATAGTCAATGATTTAGAACTGATAAACGTCAAATCGCTCTTAATAGTTATAATCATATGGTTAAAAATCTCTTAAAATAAAAAGGCCGCCCAATTTGGACAGCCTTTAATTGATATCTATTCTAATTTCAACACTAGTCTACCATTACCATTTTTTTCGTTTGGGAGATTCCGTTAATTTCAACCTGGTAAAGATATACCCCGCTGTTGATTAACTGATTCTTATCTACCTTAAACTGGTGCTTTCCGCTCTCAAACCATCTTGAAGTCTCAAAGACAATTTTTCCGGTAACATCAGACACCTTAAGGGCTACCTGACCTGCTTGGCCGGTTACAAATGGAATTTCTGTATATCCAGTAAAAGGGTTAGGTGTATTTTGCATCAACTGGAATTCTCCTGAATAAGCTTCTGTTTTTGTATTCCATCTCACTTCAAGTTGATGACCCTCTGCATTGAAAGCTACAGCCTTTGTGATATCCGAATTGATAGTCATAAAGTCACTGATGTTTACGTTTTTAAGCGCCTTAACTTCCAGATAGAAAAGGGGTTCTTCTGCATTAAGGTTTCTGGCTTCTGCACTAAACCAACATGTTGTAAATATACCATCCTGAAGTCTGTGAAGACCAAATGAAGTCAAATCAACATTAATCTGCCCCTGAACAACATTCTGAATTTCGAAGGCACTTCTGTCAAACTTAGCCGTAAACTGGTAACCTGCAATTTCTATTTCCGAACTCGCAAAGACCGGAACTCTTACTATTTCTCCTTGCCTTACATCGAATTCATTAGTGGTCAATTCAAAAATTTCTGATCCTCTAGGTTCGGTATTCTGATCATTTACATTCAATACAACTGACTGGTTGACATCTCCGATTTTAATGGCTACAAAATTCTGATTATACTTGTCGGAAGTCACCTGGCTATACACCATTTTTTCCTTCATTGGCCATGGATTCTGAGCATCTGCAAATGAGTAATCTGTTGGTATAAATCTCCAGGAAGACTGATTATTTGGAAATTCTGTAGTGATTCCTAAAATTGCTTTCCTTAGATTAACCAGATCGCTGGTTGTCAGCAGATGATTGTCATCAATATCGGCCGCGAGGATTTTGTATGGTGAATTGAATACACTCATACCCAGGATATGTCTCTGGATATATACCAGATCTAATGTCGACACCCCATTGGTTATATTATCATCCTTGGATACAGACAATTCATAGGTTGCACTTCTTGACAAATGATTTAAGACGAAGTTACCCTGGCTGGAAGTACCCACAGAATTAGTAAATTCAGGCATTGAACTTACCAGATGAACGGAAGCGGTTTTAACACTTCTGTTGTCTTCTGTTGCCACTCTTCCGGCGATCGTAAATGTAGCATTAAGATTATCAGGACAAACATCAGAATTGTCCTGAAGTTCCAGACGGATTGTACAATAGTCTGCATTACCTTCCAGGTCAGTTACAGTCATATCCAGTGAAACCGCTTGTGAGATTCCATCAGGAATATCTTCACAGCTCAGCATTAATCCTGAAGAATGCGTCTGTGGAATCCATATTTGTGCATCTCCTGTCTGATATTCTGCTAAAGTAGCCTCTTCTCCGTCACCTTTAAAGTAGTGCTGTACATGCTTTTTAGCAGCTACAGGATGTGCCTGATTAAATGTAAACTCAAGGTCTTGCTGCGGAGTACAGTTATCTGAACTTCCCAGATTATAATCCTTTGCCCAGATTTCTACTCTTCCATTTGAGTTCATTACAGCTGTTGAAATCGAAGTAATACAATATGGGGAAGGCTTTTTACGGTCTGCAATAACTAGTGATTGTTTACAAACCGACTTATTACCGCATTTGTCGTATACTGTCCATGTGATCGCATGAACGCCATCCGGGAACACTCCTGTAAGTCTGTCTGATGCAGCTTCGAGATCTATTGTTCCATCACTAAAGGCATCAAGTTTGAAATTCCAGGTTAATGCATCGGTACAATCATCAAAGGCTAACTTGGTATAATCAACTTCACCTTCACAATTTCCGAATGATCCGAAAAACAGCTCTTCACAAGGCTCATCAAATACTGGTGGCACAGAATTACCCATTTTCAAAATCTGGATTTTTTCGTACCATCCCTGTCCCAGGACAGGATTCAATTCATTGTATGTGCACCAGTCAAGAACAGTCCATGTTCTGATAACCTTTTCACATGTACCATCCACAAAACTGAATACCTGGTCTCTGTAGTGAATTCCTACCAAAGAGCATACATCATCAGCTACTTTGGGAAATCCATATGCTTCCGGAAGTTGTGAAGGATTAAGATCTGCACCACAATTATCCGTTTCATAATTCAACGGCCAGGTAATATCATCAATAGTAAATGGGGTCTGGTCTTCCAAAGTAATTACCTGAATACAACTGTGCTTCAAACCAACATGATCTTCTACTGTCCAGGTTCTTATCACCTGGCCTTCGCCACACATATTGATTTGAACATTGTCTGAGCTTGTAACGCCAGCAACTTCGCAGTTGTCTTTAACTACCGGCTCCCCGGTCAATGTAAAATCCTTGTAATCAGCATGACAATCAATTATTATGGCTGCAGGACATTTTGTGATATATGGTGCAAGTTTGTCCTGAACAGAAACTTCTACCATACAAACGTTGGAGTTTCCATGAATATCAGTCACTTTCATCTCCACCATTACCGTCGAGCCTACCTCCTCACAACAGAATAAAACTTTTGGTCCATATGAAGTTGTACCATTGGCACAAACATTGGTCATCTTGCGAACTTCCATAAAATCGATGCCGCAGTTGTCATGACTTCCGTCATCGAAGGAAGCTACCGCAACCTCTGCCTGTCCATTTCCGGTTATACCCACTACAGTATGCTCATGGCATACCGCTTCAGGAAGGATGTAATCTTCCACAGTTATTTTTGTGTAGCAGTATGAGGTGTTTCCGCATTCATCTCCAACAGTCCATCGGATAAAGGAACTACCTAAAGGTATTTGGTTTACTGTATTGCTGCTTTCGTCCACCTGCTGTCCTGTGTAAAACAGGTTTTCAGGATCTCCTGACGGATCACTCACTGCAAATTCAAGTGCGAAAGTAAAGTCATCTGAACAATCGCTTATAATTTGTGGCAATTCTGCCTGATAAGTTCCCAAACAATCCTCGGCATCAGTAGAAATAGTGATATCCGAAGCACAGGACAATTGAGGACCCTGATCATCCTTTACCTTGATTATCTGATTATATGTCAATACCTGTCCGCTACACCATTCCAAAACTTTGTGTGATCTGACCAGCTTATAAGAATTCTGGCAGACATCAAGTCTGATGTCAGTTGGTGGAAATATCTGTACATTGTAGCACAATTCACCACTGGGTAATCCGGTAATATCTGTACCGGGAACTTGTGTACCAAAGTCATCACAAGAAAGTGCAGGCAAGTCAATATCATCATAGTTTCTTGGCCAAACGATATTAGACAAGCTTTTCTTCAATACATAGATTGTCTGACAGCACCCTGTACCCTGATTAAGATTGGCATCTTCAGCAGACCAGCATCTTTGTATAACCTTGGTGTAAATGCTGTTACAATTTTCTTCCAGAACAGTATCTGTGTAGGTTAATGTTGCAGAAAGACAGTTATCAGCACCAAAAACAAGGTATTCTCCTGGAGCCACTTCAGTTGCTGTAACCGGACCATCTACAGGGAAAGGAACTTCAGCTCCGGTTTGTGTGATCTTTAGTTCTACTCCTCTGACCAAACCACCTTCTCCGGGATTAAGATCATAAATGGTGATAACCCAGTTTCCTTCAGGACTTTGATTGTCAAATATATTAAGTGTATTAAAAGCCTTATAAGTTCCACTAATGGCCGGAGCATTATTTTCACAGGCATTTAAAAGAGCCTGATATGTGGCCGTAGCTTCATCATCCAGTGTGATATTCAGATTGTCTCCCTCACATGGGCCCCCGATATTATTACTTCCCGGAGACACAAATAGTGTCGCAGTTTGACCTGACGGTGAAGTAATTGTTGCAGCAAGATCTGAAACTCTTGAATGCTGAATATCGAGATATACATTAAGGTCTGAAATATTCACATTTGACATTCCAAAAACTGGAATAACAAAGGATTTTGTATCAGTACCCGTTGAAGATATACTGCCGTTGCTTACCTGTGCAGGAATGCTCATGGTCTGAGATACATCCGATCCGGGCTTTAAATCATCTATACATGTTGCGTACACATTGCTGCATGTCAACTGAGGACCGATTTTGTCTTCTACAAGGATTTGGCCCCAGCAGTTATTACCATCAGGGGCAGTTACGATTACATTTAGCAACTGACCAACCTGAGCAGAATGCACTGTATTGCCAAGATTCTGTCCAACAGCATTATATATGGAAACATTGTAATCATCATAACAACCATAGGTACTTCCTTCCAGAATTTGTTGTGCACCAATTGTCATTGTGCAATCATCGTCCATTGAGACATTGACAATATCACTACAAGCCATGGTGTTATCAGTTATAGTACGTCTGTTGACAGTAACATCAAAATGGCAGTCGAGCAATTCTGTTCCCTCATAATCAAATATTGTGTAATGCATATGCGCAGTTCCAAAAGGAAAATGATCACCGGAATCATACAGATTGAAAGGAAGAGCGCTAAGGTTATATATTTTAAATTCTTCAGGTCTTCCATTGACGACCATAACCAATGCATCACCATCAGGATCTCCGGCCTGAGTAAGCTGACCTGGATTACAAGACGCAGAAGTTATACTCACAGGTTGAGCAGCACTGAGATCGTTGAATCCAATTTTGAATATCTGATTGAAAACCGGAGGTGCAATTACTTCTATATCATAATAAGCTCCTGCAAGTATCCTCACATTCGGCAATGCAATCTGTGTAATTCCTTCTACCATATTATTCACTGTATGGTTTACAGAAGCAACCTGATTTCCATTAGTATACACATTCAAGCGTATGACCGGAAAATTCAGGGCCTGATAAACTCCCAGATTTACGCTGGTAAGCATCAAATCTGTAGGACTATTATTGGGATAGGAATTTCTGTATACGGTTGGTCCAAATGGACAAAATACAGTACTATTTACCTGAGAGGTATTATAGTTGTGCGTAATTCCCTGTTCGGGAAGCGGATTACCGGGATTAAGCCCGAAATTCCAGTTTACGGCAACACTACAATCACCAAGTGCTGGAACCACAGTGATATTTTCAGGGCACCCCATTAAAGTGGCACCAGCATTATTGCCTGAAACAATAACACCAAATCTTTTTAGTCCATCAACTAAATAGTGCGTTTTGTCACCCGTCCGGGTACTTCCATAAACGTCAGTTCGTCCTGCAAATATTACAGCACAAATAAGTAAAGTAAGTGTGAGGAATTTTTTCATCATCAATGTGTTTAAAAATTTATTGTTTTATGAATTGAGTTACCAAAAATTTGATTGTGTAAGTACGGTTAATCAATTTCATAAAAACATTTCAGCAAATGATACATCATCTGCTATCAATGATGATGACAAATATTATACCAAAATATAATGTGTAATTAATAATTAATTATAAAGTACTGTTTTTCAATACTTTAAATTATATAAAAATAGAGAAGTGGATATTAAAAGTTCTTCCCAGCTGAATAATATCAGCCCCTAACACGCCCTTTGAGCCTGTATTTTCGGGTAATTCGAAGAGAAACTGCCTGAAACGGACATTATCTCTGTTCAGAAGATTAAAAACGGAAATACCGGACTTACAGCGAATATTGTGGATTTTAAAGTTATAGGCAGCTGATGCGTCAATCCTTCGGTAATCCGGAAGTCTGCGAACAAAATTACCAAACTCGCCATCTTCAATACTTAATGGAAAATCAAGTAACGATATATCGGTATATGGTCGTCCTGTAGACATCACATAAGAAATGTTAAAATCCCAGTTTTTTAAATGATATCCACTCATTGTTTTTAGCTGATGCCTGCTATCCATAGCCGAAGGAAAATACTGTCCGTTTAAAATCTCATCATACCGCTGCTCGGAGGTACTCCAGGAGTATTGGAGGGTAACAAACCATTTGTCAGATTGATAAGTGGCAGAAATATCAATTCCGGAATTCCTGTATTGCCCCGCATATAATTTATAATCAGAGATAGAAGGTAATCCATTACGATAAGAAACAATAGATCTGGCATACAGTAATGCCCCTTGTGTCATTCTGTGGTAGGCTTCAATCTGAGTAAAGAAATTTTCGGAAGCATACTCATATCCAATGGAAGCTCCCGTAGCAATTGAAACAGGTATGCTTCCTCCATTGGACATAATAAAAAAGGAATTGCGCTGACCCAGGAAATTTTCAAACTCAATCATACGAACAAACTGAGCATATCTTCCTGCATGGGTGTATATTTTATTTGATCCGTACCAAGCATATTCCATATAGACTTGTGGCAAAAAATATACTGGTTTCTTGAAGTCCATTGAAGAAATCCTTAGCGACGGCCGAAATAGAAATCCAGGCCATATCCTGAAATTATATCCTGCATAAGTTGCATATTCATATCTCAATCTTGTCGTTTCAAAAAGTGGGACAGCGGACTCTTCAAAAAACAAAAAATTATCATGGGTTATGCCTTCAAAACCTGCAAAATAGGAAGAATCCATTGATTGCCACATTAGCTTCAAACCAAGGTCTTTTATGTGGTTTTTAAGATTAAGCGAAAGAGTATCCCTTGAATACAAACCTGGCCCGGTCCGGGTAAGCTGTGACGAAACATTTTTATTATCCTGATGTGATGTGTAGTAGCCCTGTACAGTCAATAATCCAGCCGCAAAGTTTATCCTGGTATTCAAGGAGATACATTTGTTTTTCCATAATTGATTCTGACCGGATATTTCCCGATGAACCAAAAATGGTCTAGGCATATACCTTGTATCATAATATGAGGACAAAGTATCTGTGCTGAAAAAGGTGGATAAAGATAGGCTAAGCCTGTTCCGGGTAAAATTAATTTTACTGTTAACATCATTAAAATCAAAATCCGGACGGGCATTAATAATGTTCCTGATTTTTGGAATTCCGGGTCTGTTTTCTCCAAGTGCTGTTCGTGAGCTGAAATCCTGAAACCCACCATTTAATAAAAAAGGATGACTTTTTCTCGCAGAGAAAATAACTGAAAGGTTATCATTTAACTTACTTTCTGCAAAGAGTGAAGTGTATAGGAGATTGGTATGCAAATGACCTGAAAAAAGGGAATCCGGAACTCCGGATTTCAGCTCCATCATGCCTGATGTCTTACCTCCATAATGCACTGGAATATGATTTTTATATACGTTCCAGGTTTGAAAATAATCTCCATTTACAGAACTTATGATACCCAAAAAATGATCCGCCCGATAGACAGGAATATCATCCATTACCAGTAAAGTTGCCTCTTCTTCACCTCCTCTGATACGAACAGAAGAACGAGAGTCATCTGTTGCCGCAATTCCCGAAAGTATCTGAACATATCTCAATAGATCATTGCCAAAAACATTGTCATTCGTTTTGATTCTGTTTTGAAGTCCTGCAAGAGACATATTTGATAAAACACGCTCCAATTGCTTTTTCCTGGCATAAACAATGATAAAATCCAGGGGCTGTGGCTCTTTTTCCAGTTTAAAGTAATATTTCCATGTTTTCTTATTTAAGATCAGAAATTTTTTACCATAGGTAAGTGAATTTGTCCACAGAGTATCCGGAAAGCTGTGTCCTGGCAAATAAAGCTGTGCTTTACCTGTACTGTCTGTATAGGCTGAACTGGCAAAACCTGATGAATAAATTAAGGCATAGGGTATTGGATCTCCTGACAGAGCATCTTCCAAAATAACATCTATTTTCTGTTGCTCTATGTTGGTTTTTTCTGGCCGAAGCAAAAGGTTTTTATGATCAGCCCAGGTATATTCAAGATGTAAAACCCTGGCCAATTTTGCAGCCAGTGATTTTTGGTCAGCAGCTTGAAGTTGCACAGGATCAACAATTACCTTGTTGCCTAAGTCAGATGGGTAGGAAACTGAACAAGCCAGTATTTCTTCCAGCCTGCCAAAAACTTTACTGTAATTTTCCCCTTCTTTTGCAATCAATTGAAAATACGAGGCAACCTGACCATTTATCCTTAATATCTGGATTATAAGAATTGAACATATCAGTACAATTCGGATTCTCATCAACGATAAATATAGTATTTTCCTTCTTTGGAGATTTTATGTTTTAATCCGAGAGCCCATGTAAGGTTTTCCAATGCTTTTAACTTGCTATCGGAGGGTAAAATTCCTGTAAATTTCTCATTAGCTACTTCAGCATCAATCGTGTAGATTTCACCATAGTAAAGATTCAGATCCTTTATCACCTTATACAATGGAGCTTCATTGAATCTGATCAGGTTATTAATCCATGGCGATTTATCATCCGGAACCGGTTTTTTCAACATTGCGAGATTTCCCATTTGATCCTGAAAAACCTCCTGGCCCGGGAGTAATACAACATCATCAGAAGCATTTCTGACAGCCACTTTTCCAGTGTAACAGGTAACAGATAATTGTCGCTCTCTGCTGTAAACATTAAAGGAGGTGCCTAGTACCTCTACCTCACCTTCAGAGGTTTTAACTTTAAATTTGCTACCTTTCTTAACTTCAAATAGAGCTTCTCCCTCAAGCTGAACTTCTCTATTGGTTTGCCATTTTTCGGGATGGTAGGTAATCCCGGATTGCCGGTTTAAAATAACCCTGGACCCGTCAGGAAGCTGATGGGCAAGCATTTCATCAGTACGTGAAGAAATTTCCAGATTACCGGATTGATTCATAAGCCATAAAAAAGAAATAAATCCTATGAAGGCGGCAGCTACAGCGACTTTATTAAAATACATTTTCCATATTGTACCTCCCGTGTATATCGGCTTATTGTCTGAAATTCCAATTGATTTCTGAATTTTGCTCCATGTCTCATCAGATGAAAAAACAGGAACATCCTCTTTGGAAACCTCAAGTTCGCGCACCAGACGTATGGCAATATTTATATCAACCTGATTATTTTCGTGCTCATCTATAAAGACTGACCATATATCATCGTCAACTTCAAAATCTGACAAAACCCATTTTCGAAATGAGGTATTATCAATTAAATCGTGTATAAATGTGTTCAGGTGCATGACAATAAAAACCTTTTAAACCTATAAGACACCAATACAAAGTTTGTACTCATGAATTTAAATAAAAATTAAGCCTGAGCAGTTGGCGTAAAGTTGAGCGGAGGCATTTGCTGACCTTGCTCAGGATCGTCTATATGTCCGAATTGAGCCTCATATCTTTTAACATTGTCCATCATAGCTTTCATCAGTCGCTTGGCATGCTGAGGTGTGAGTATGATCCTCGACTTTACCTTAGCCTTTGGCACATTAGGAACAAGTCGTATAAAATCAATAACAAATTCAGACGGGGAATGGCTTATAATAGCGAGATTCGAAAAAATTCCCTCGGCGACTTCCTCCGAAAGTTCAATGTTGATCTGGTTTTGATTGTTTTTGTGTTCTTCGCTCATGGTTTGTAAATATTATAATTGTAAAACATAGATTTAAATGATATAGTTCATTACCTTAAATACAGCATTCGGGCAACCAGCTGTCGCGTTAAAAAACAACCTAATACACATATATTATGTCATTATGGCATGTTTAATGTGTGTTTTATTGCCATTTTGTCATATGATTAATATGTTGAATGGACAGATTTTCATTTTAAGGCAGTTGGTATGTCGTTTGACTTGAATTTGATGTTTAATTAACCATAAAATACAATTAAAATGAATGTTAGATTATCGAAAGTAAATCCAGGAAGGGTCTTATTGCAACACGGCAATCATCAGGTAAGAGCATCAAAATCCATCATTAAATTCAGGCCTCTTGCCAATATTTCACAATTAAGTAATGGATGGCACATCGATATAGCCTTACCCGGGTACGACAAGGAAAATATTAACATAGATATTATGGACAGAAATTTAAGAATATCGAATGCCGCAAATCAAAACAATGAAGAAAGTACCACAGATGTGATAAGTCGTATTTCTTTATTCGAAAGGTCTTTTCATCTTCCCAAAAATGCCAACGAAAAAGAGATAAAGGCAAGTCTTTTAAACGGAATACTTCATCTGTTTATTCCTGTTCAGGAGGAAAAAATAACTAAAATAAATATTCAATAAACTTTAAAACAACAAATCATGCGTATACTACCTTACAGAGCAAGTTTCCCTTCAAATTCCGTGCAAAGTTTTATGGATGAACTTTTTGAAAGAAATATTAGCGGAATCATAGGAAGTGATCAGGTTGCTACCTGGCCACATTCCAATATCAGCGAAGATAATACACAGTTCACGATAGAAATATCTGCTCCGGGATTTGAAAAAAACAGCTTTGAAATCATAGTCAACAGTGATAAGCTCATTGTAGAGACAACTATCAAAAATGAAGAGAAGCAGGCAGACAATCCGATAAAATGGCTAAGAAAAGAGTTTAGCTCCGACCATTTTAAAAGAACATTTAAACTGCCTGAAAAGGCTGACATCCAACATGTGAATGCTATTTATGAGCATGGCATTTTAAAAATAAAAATTGCCAAAAAAACATCTGATACAGAATATCAACCCTTAAAAGTTGTAGTAAATTAAATAGGTTATCATCGAATTAAAAAGGGTGCTTCGAATCGGAGCACCCTTTTTTTATTAAACAATGGAGTGATTTGATGTGTTTATTTTATGCTTGTCACTCTCTGAGCGACTGTTTATCAATGCCATATGGAATCTTTGATTCGTAACATATTCATTACCTTTTGTAAGTAAATTATTCTTTTACTCATGCCGATTTCATAGTTATTGGAATGAAGTTTGGATAATTGTATTTAATTTTGTGCCATGTTTCCAGAATATGATATAATTGTTGTTGGAGCCGGTCATGCCGGATGTGAGGCAGCCGTAAGTGCAGCCAATATGGGATCGCGTGTATTGCTCATTACTATGAATATGGGTACAATTGCCCAAATGTCCTGTAATCCCGCAATGGGTGGCGTAGCCAAAGGACAGATTGTACGTGAGGTAGATGCCCTGGGTGGCTATTCCGGTATTGTTTCCGATGAATCCATGGTACAATTCAGGATGCTAAATCTGTCGAAAGGGCCAGCTATGTGGAGTCCAAGAACGCAAAATGACAGATTGCTTTTTGCCAATAAATGGAGGGAGATGCTTGAAGCTCATCCCCTAATAGACTTCTGGCAGGAAACTGTGCCAGGATTGATCATCAAAAATGGAAGTTGTAAAGGAGTAGTCACAAGCCTCGGTCTTGAAATAAAGTCCCGTGCTGTAGTGCTCACGAATGGAACATTTCTGAATGGAATTATTCATATAGGAGAAAAACAATTTGGTGGCGGAAGGGCCGGGGAAAAGGCTGCGACAGGAATTACTGAACAGCTTATCAGCCTCGGTTTTGAGTCCGGAAGAATGAAAACCGGCACCCCACCCAGAATTGATGGAAGAACACTGGATTATTCAAAAATGGAATTGCAACCTGGAGATGAGAAAATCCAACGGTTTTCATTTACAGAAACCAAACTGCCACATAAGCAATTGCCTTGCCATATTGCCTACACCAGCGAGGAGGTTCATGAGACCCTTAAAGAAGGATTTGACAGATCTCCCATGTTTAATGGACGGATTCAGGGACTTGGTCCAAGATACTGTCCTTCCATAGAAGATAAAATCAACAGATTTGCGGACAAGGAAAGGCATCAGCTTTTTGTGGAACCTGAAGGCTGGAACACTTGCGAAATATATGTGAATGGATTTTCATCCTCATTGCCTGAGGACGTACAATACAAAGCCCTTACAAAGGTTGCTGGTTTTGAAAATATGAAAATGTTCAGACCAGGCTATGCCATTGAATATGACTACTTTCCGCCAACACAATTAAAAATGAACCTGGAAACACATCTGGTATCAGGTTTGTTTTTTGCAGGTCAGATTAATGGCACCACCGGATATGAGGAAGCTGCCTGCCAGGGCCTTATGGCAGGAATAAATGCCCATCTGAGCATTCATGAAAGAGATCCATTTATCCTAAAAAGATCTGAAGCTTATATAGGCGTTCTTATCGATGACCTTGTCAATAAAGGCACAAACGAACCTTATCGAATGTTTACCTCACGTGCCGAATACAGGATATTACTCAGACAGGACAATGCAGACCTGAGATTAACTCCCATTGCAGCATCACTTGGCATGAATGGATTGGAATCGCGGATGGAAAATGTGGAAAGAAAAAAAGCCGACATACAGGCTGCTCTTAAAATTTTTGATCAAACAAGCGTTGATCCGGAGCAAATCAATATCCTGCTTGAAAGTGTGGATTCTGCCCCACTCCGACAGAAAGTAAAGCTAAAATCCATTATAACCCGCCCCAATCTAACATTGGAAATGATACGAAACAATTTGTCGGATATTGACATGTTGTTTAACAACCTTCATGAAGATGCCGTTATGAGTGCAGAAATATCGGTAAAATACGAAGGTTATATCGCCAAAGAACAGGAAATGGTAGAAAAAATGGAAAGGCTTGAAGCGGTAAGACTTAACGAACATATGGATTATCGATCAATTTCATCTCTTTCCATTGAAGCCAGAGAGAAGTTACAGCGCAATCGTCCCAGAACTATTGGTCAGGCAAGTCGAATCAGTGGAGTTTCGCCGTCTGATATTTCTATTTTGCTGGTACACGTTGGTCGGTGATGATCTGACCGGGTTAATAATAGGTTAAAGCATCTGACATACGACTATCTTAATCACGAATTTCCGATTTTTGTTCATGATAAATTTTTGATATTGTTGCATTTACTCCTTTTTAAATCCTATTTTATGAATTTCAGGTTTTGGAAAACTTTAGCCTTAATCGGTCTTACATCCTGGACAGTGCAGGGTCAGGAGATGTCTCCGAAAGATAAAACTAAAGTCCTGAATGAGTATGTCAAATACGTAAATGAAATTAACAATTACCTGCCAATATTCAATAGTATACTGGTAGATTTCAATATGAGTCTCAATAAATTTGTAGACCTTCCCGATGCACCACCAAGTAATTTCAGTAATGCATTGATGCCGGGCAATATATTTGACGATGTTTTTCTTAATGAATCTCCAAATGCTATTTATAGCAGAATTCTCAATCTTTCAGCCTCACTTCCCGCATCGGAACGTGAAAAATTAAATTTACTTGCCCGAAAGCTCAAGGACAACTCAACCAAACTCAATAATATCAGATTTGATATTGAAAATGTAATGAATACCCTTGATCTGACCAGTCGGGAAAATGTTGGAAAAGTATATGAAAAGCTGGAAATTGCGGCTACTTGTTTTAAGGACTTTAGAAATATACAGATTGATCTGGAAAAAGAACTTAAATCCATATTTCAATCACAAAAGATTGAATTATCAAAAACAGATCAGGAATACTTCAAAAAAATGGACATGGTGTATGCATCTGCAAGAAATATAGCTGATGCCCTTTATACTAAAAATGATGATGATTTTGAAAGTATGTTTATCAGGCACCGTCAAACGGCAGATGTATTTTCAAAAACAGAATTTAAAAATGTTGCAGGCACTCCATGGGCTGTTGCCGGAATTCAGAATAAATGGAAAAACATTCTGCAGCAAAGTCAGCAAGCCATAAATGCTGAGCAATCCTTTATGGCATCAGAAGAAATTCCCGAAAAATACAGATTATATGACAAATACTATTACTACTACAACCACGTGCTTATATCAAGAATTAACAGATTTGGCATTGGTATTGCCTCCGAAATGAACGAAATCATACTCACTGGAAAATTTAGTTTTCTGTATTACTTCGAAATCCCTCAAATATACAAGGTCATTTATCCAAAGCTCCTTGACAAAACGCCCTTCTTACAGTCATCAGACCCATTGATTAAGACTTTGCCAAAGCAAGTAAAAGGCAGAGATGTTATTGTGGCCAACAGAACCATTAAGGTAGATAGTTTTTTAGTGGATTTTGAATTGTATGACCACATGATTGTAGACAACGATATAGTTTCCGTAAGTTTTAACGGAGACTGGATTGTTGAGAAATTTAAGATTTCAGATAAAAAATTCAATTTTAGTCTTAAAATGAATGATGCAGGAAAAAACTTCCTGCTGTTATATGCTGATGATATGGGTAAAAGGCCACCAGCCACTATAGCACTAGCATATCAGTATCAAGGTAAAAGACAGGAAATCATTCTTAAGTCAGACGATAAGGTCAGTGAAATTATTGAAATCCTGGTTGACCAAGAATAGAAAAAACTACAGATCAGGTCAATTTATTAATTCTAGACAATAATTCTCAAACTTCGACTATTCGACCTTAAAAGTTTGTTTCTTGATATAGGTTTTTGTGTCCAAAAGCTAAAAATAAAATTAGTTAAACATAGGATATTAAGCTATCCGTGAGTCAAAAAGTGCATCAAACAAAGTAATCTAAAAACATTATAAAAAGATAACCAAGAACTTCGTTAAGAATTACGAAAGTTATGAATTTGTCAAGCGTAAAAAAAACATATATAAGCAAAATAAGTACTTAATTTACGCCGTAAATATAGTTTTAGATATCAATCAATAAATCACCTGAATAGCTACAAACAAATGAAAAACGCATATTTTAATCCGGAAGATCTCAGAAAATTCGGTAATATCACAGAATTTCAGGAAGAAATGGGAAAAAAATTCTTCGACTGGTATGGAGAAGTATTTAAGGAAGGAGCCCTCACCAAAAAAGAAAAGTGCCTTATTGCCTTAGCAGTTGCTCATGCCATCAGCTGTCCCTATTGTATGGATGCATACACAAATAATAGTCTGGCGGAAGGAGCAGATGAAACTGAAATGATGGAGGCTGTTCATGTAGCAGCTGCCATAAAGGGCGGAGCAACCCTGGTCAATAGTGTGATGATGATGAATCAGGTTAAGGAAAAATTAATGTAACTACCGGATATTTTACTGATGTCTGTAAAGCAAAAAACAAAATCCTTAAAAGCAAGGGAAAGCAGCCTTTCCTCCCCTTTTTATCAACTCGAAGTATTATCCGGGCATGATACAAATCCAGATATTTTTCCAACTTTCAGCCGCAAGGCAGGGAAAGAAATATTGCCACTGGAGCCTGAAATACTTCAGATCAATGTCGGGAAACTTTGCAATCAGAGCTGTGCTCATTGTCATGTTGATGCAGGTCCGGACAGGAAACAGGAAGTTATGGCACGTGAAACAATGGAAAAATTGCTTCAATTACTGGACAGATTTCCCTTCAGGACAGTAGATATTACAGGTGGAGCACCGGAAATGAATCCGCACTTCAGATGGTTTGTCGAATCCTGTCGAAGCAGAAATGTTCATGTAATAAACAGATGTAATCTGACCATCATTACCAGTAACCGAAAATATGAGGATTTACCGGATTTTTTCGCCTCCAACAATGTACATATAATTGCCTCCCTACCCTATTTTTCTAAATCAAGAACTGACAATCAAAGAGGTGAAGGTGTTTTTGAAGCATCCATAAAAGCATTAAAAATTTTGAATGCTGCAGGTTACGGCACCGAAAACTCAGACTTGAAACTGGATCTTGTATATAATCCGGCAGGAACTTTTCTTCCCGGAGACCAGCTGGGGCTGGAAAAAGAATTTAAAGATAAACTATATCGACAATACCAGATTACATTCCATCATTTACTTACCATTACAAATCTTCCTATCAGCAGATTTTTGGACCATCTACTCAGTACAGGACAATACGAATCTTATATGCAAACGCTTATTGACGCTTTTAATCCTTCTACGTTGAATGGGTTGATGTGCCGAAACACAATTTCTGTAAGCTGGGACGGATTTATTTACGATTGTGATTTTAATCAAATGCTGGACTTAAAGGTAAATTGCATGTCAAACCATATTGATCATTTTGATATGGAAACCCTTTTGAACCGAAAAATTGTTACAAACCGGCACTGCTACGGCTGTACTGCCGGAGCTGGATCAAGTTGCGGCGGGGAGATTGTCTGAAGAAGCACCTATTCCGTTCCTGTTCATTAATCCAGCAAAGCTCACATGTATCCATTCCAGTCCATACATTGCAACATGGTAGAATATACTGAAAGGGGCACAAAGTAAGACAATTAGAATAATCATTCTTATAATAGCAGGATGCATAAAAATATTTTATACAAAGATGCTGAGACAGTGTAAATTCAGCATTAAGTCGTAATGAATCCTGTGTTAATTATTTCTCAAAACAGCCTGCGTCGGGATTCTCCGGTTTTCTTATTTTTCCGAGAATATCATAGGCAATATCAGGAACAGCCCTCGCTTTTCCGATAGCTACTGATAGTGAATCCAGCTGATAATTTCCGGTCCTGCGATCTGCAAAAAGCTTTTCTCCTCCTTTAAGCGTAATACAATCATTGCTGTTTGCTATTAACTCATTATACAACTGATTCCCTGCCAGGTTTTTTACTTTATAAAGTGTATTCTTAAAGGTAAACTGATAGATGTTATTCTGGCCCTTTTTATCCATTAAAACTTCCTCTTCGCCAGCACCTGCGATAATGCAATTCAGAAACTCTGTATTGAGATTATTAATAAATAACTGCTGACAAGGTGTTTCGTAACAGAAATAATCATTGATAGAAACGGCTTCAAATTGGCCAAAATAACTTCCTATAGTGCAATAGTTAAATTTATAACTTCCTCCATGTGCTAATTCTACGGCATGTTTTCCATTATCAAAAAAAAGACAATTGGTAGCCTGAATGAGTGCATGTCTGCCAATTAGTCCAGAGTTGCCGGTATTATATATCCTGCAACCTAGCAGATTTAACTGCGCCAGAGAATCGACCCGAATTCCAATCAATGAATTCTTGATTGTCGTGTAATCCAGCTGATTGCCCCTGCTTTCACTGGATAAAAGTACGCCTACCCATTGACCTGAAGCAAGAGCATATGCTTCTTCAAGCCTGTCACCCTGTATTATAACAGGATCCTGAGGAGTTCCCCTGGATATAATTTTTCCATTTTTCAAAACCGCTATGAGTCCATCGTTGTATACAGATTGCTGATTTCTGACTACGCCCCCGTGAACATAAATTTTAGTACCGGGTGGCAATACTAAAGAACAACTATCGATAACAAGTATACCATAAATCACATAGGGACGCGGATCGTCCCACGAAATTTCATTCAGCCTGCAACTCAGCAGATTTACTGATCCTCCGGCATCAGTGGTCGGAATATAATTTGCATTTTGCCCCCATGCTTCGAGCAATACATACTGAACATTGTCATTTACTTTCACCTGCAGTAATTCTTCTATAATAAAAGGGCTGGAGGTAGCAGGCTCATTGGGATCAATAAATACCTGCACAAAGACATAAATACTATCCTGAGGTCTAATTGTCAGACCATCAATATCAGGACCTATCTCCCCATCTGCATTGAAATTAAAAGGAGATAAACTTCCATTTTCAAGTGATAAAGAAACTTTTACCGGAGCTGTCTCAGGATTAAAAATTTTAAGTATGCGCGTAGCTGAACCTCTCGATGTAAATACAGTATCAAACCTCAAGGTATCTGAAGAGAATCGAAGGCTTACTTTCCCTTCAAAAAAAGATTCATCGCGTCTGCAACCTGAAAATAGAATAATTATGCCCAGGATAAAACATAAAAAAATGAATGAAAATTTCTGCCACATGAGTATCTATCTGCGAAATCTACCTGTATAATCGGGTCTGAATCCCAGTCTTAAAGAAAATTGAAGTATAGTTGGGATAGTGCTGGAACTTATCAGAATATCTCCGTTCTCCTGAATAAATTCATACTTTAACGGTGTTGCCATGTAATAGGAAACGATGGGCGTAAGGGTGAATAAATCACTAAAACCTATATCTACTCCAGCACCTGCACCAAATTTAAATACAGTCTGGTCAAATTTAGGTTCAACTGCTTTATTAATTGCACGTTCATCAAAATTAAAAGTCGCCTGCTGATACATAAGACCAGGAGTAACATGTATAAAAAAACCCTTTTCTATTCCCGCTCCTTGCCTGGAAAAGGTCGGACAATTGCAATTATCCCTGAAATCCATTGGGTATATATGGGTATGAAACTGAAACTGATAAAAATTGGCAGTCGCATCAATCAGAGTAGCCTTACTAAAAGTTGAGACTGATCTGCCAATAGAAACTTCAGGCATAAATTCTATCCGTTGTTTATCAAGTCTGAACCAGTAGTCAAGTCCTGCTTCAAATCCAATATTCCAAAGTCTGCCATTTTCATTGAGGTTAGTTGCAATTTTTTGTTCAAGATCAGAAAACTGGGAACGCTGATATTTTACCCTCAAGCCGAATTGAGCCTCGGAAGTTGAAAAAAACACGATCAGGGAAAGTAAAATAAAAAATAACCTAAAGAGTTGCAAACCCTGCATATTCATAAATTTTAAGAATAATAAGCCTAAAGATAGTAAAACTTATCGTTTATGAAATGAGCGTAATACAAATAAGGAGAAGGACTATTAATAAAAAATCATTATTACCTTAAATCAAAGTTCATGCTTGTGAAAAAAAACAACCGAATATCATGAAAACTCAGACAAATGCCTTTAGTGATTTTTTGATAATTTCCAATGCCTCATCAATCTGCTTTTCGTTGATTACCAAAGGTGGCGCGAGACGGATTTTATTGCCGTGAGTTGGCTTAGCAAGCAAGCCGTTTCTTTTAAATTCGATACAAATATCCCAGGCAAGTTCAGAATCTTCCGGAGAATCAATAACAATTGCATTGAGCAATCCTTTACCTCTTACTTTTTTTATAAGCCTGTTTTCTGTAGCTATATGTTCAAGACCTTTTCTAAATCGCAATCCCATTCGTTGTGCGTTTTCAGGTAAATTTTCGCCGACGACTACATCCAATGCTGCCATAGTTACAGCGCAAGCCAGAGGATTACCTCCAAATGTAGACCCATGTTCCCCTGGCTTAATAGTCAGCATGATGTCATCATTTGCAAGCACTGCTGAAACAGGCAAAACACCTCCGGACAACGCCTTACCCAATATTAAAATATCGGGACGGGCGTCGTAATTATTCTGACATTTACCTTCACACTGACAATTCCCGCAAGATGCCAGAAGTTTTCCTGTTCTGCCAATACCCGTCTGAATTTCATCAGCTACAAAAAGTACATTGTATGTTTTGCAAATAGCCGCCACTTTTTTGAGATAATCTGCGTCCGGCACTACTACTCCCGCCTCGCCCTGTATAGGTTCCACTATAAAACCTGCGGTATTGGGATTGTTTTTCAAGAATTGCTCCAGGGCTATGGTATCGTTGTATGGTATAGTCATAAAGCCCGGCATAAAAGGGCCAAATCCCTTCTTACTGGTGGGATCTGTTGAAGCTGAAATTACAGAAGTTGTTCGGCCGTGAAAATTTTCTTCAGCAAACAAAACTACTGCTTGGTTGTCCGGAATTCCCTTTACAAGATAAGCCCATTTTCTAACAAGTTTTATGGCTGTTTCGACACCTTCTACTCCGCCATTCATTACGAGCACCTTGTCGTATCCAAATAGTTTTGCAAGGTATTCTTCACAAGCACCAAGGAGGTTATTGTGAAACGCTCTGGAAGTAAGCGTAAGTATTTTGGCCTGGTTTATAAGGGCTTCAATTATTTTAGGATGACAATGACCCTGATTTACTGCAGAATATGCTGATAAAAAATCATAGTATTTTTTGCCATCAACATCCCATAAAAATACACCTTCTCCTCGCTCCAAAACTACCGGAAGCGGGTGATAATTATGCGCGCCATACCTATCCTCCCGGTCTATAAACGATTGGGTAGCAATTGAAATATCATGGACAAAAGAATTATTCATTTTTTTATAATTTTGTACAAATTTATACAAATTTTAATATTTTATTTAATTTTAAATTAAATTTTAATTGTTTATACTTACTTTTACTTAATTGTTAAATATTTTATCATGGCTGAAGAACTTGACTATTTTGATTTTGCCATATTAAAGCAACTGGAAGAAGATGGACGTAAAGCGTTTACTCAGATTGCATCTGAACTGGATATTTCACACAGCATGGTTCATCAAAGGGTTCAAAAGCTTGAAGAATGCGGGATTTTAACGGGCATCAAACCTATGCTCGATGAAAAAAAACTTGGCTTCGACTGGGCTTCCTTTACCGGGATAAATCTCGAAAAAGATGCGGACACACAGCGGGTAATTGAAGCACTCAGGAATGTTCCGGAAGTAACAGAATGTTATTATGTAACTGGCTCGTATACCCTGTTCCTGCGCATAACAGCAAAAAATCATGAACATATGCGCAAAGTACTCTATGAGCATATTGACACGATAGAAGGAGTGTCAAAAACAAACTCCTTCATGGAACTTGGGTGTGCATTTAAGAGGAATGTTATCCCCACATAACACATCAGTCCTGCTTAGCGAATAATTAATTTTTGAGGCATAAAATACGCATTTTCGGCAAACAGTCTCACCAGATAAACTCCGTTTGGCATGTCATGAACAGGAATTTGCATTTCCTGCATTCCGGAAGAAATTTGATATTTTTTAAGTATTTGTCCATTCACATTTACCATTTCCAAAGTTGCTTTTTCTGTATTTTTTTGTAGTAATTGAACCGTCACAAAATTACCCGCCGGATTGGGATACATAGTAAATTGAAGCAAATTCTCTTGAGTCAAAATTTCGTCGTTTGACCCTGAAACTTCCAATAGCACAAGCAATTTCTTTGATTTACCTGTAACACAATTAAGTGAATCCGTAACCTTAAGTGTTATATCATAGAGTCCTGGAGTCAGGTAATTATGTTCTATATCTCTGGAAGCATAGGTAGTACCATCACCCATATCCCAGAAGTAATCCTTTGCCTCTGAAGATAAATTTACAGGCTGTATAAGAGCGCCCCCGGAAAAGCTGATCGTATCAGCGCTAAGAGAAAAATCTGCCTGTGCCAGTGTGCTATCCTGTCGCACATTCAACTTATATGGAATTCGACCGCACGGCTCGCTATACGCAATTTCCCAATCATAGAAATATTTGTAATCATTGGTCAGTACGCCATTGTCATCTCCGCCCTTAATGATTAGTACATCCTTAAGGATTATCGGATAAGGAACTACTGTTTTTTCAGCCAATAAGGGGCGACCAACTTTTTTAATCAGTCTGTATTCTCGCCCTGCTTCTATTTTCCAATCAAGTTTGACTGTATTTTCACCCACTTTATTGAGCAACCTTACTGCAGAATACTCTATTTCACCTTTATCATTATAAAGGAAGAATTCCCTTGGTCCGGTTTTTTCTGCATAAACTTTCACTGATTTTAAAGTAAAATCGCTTACTGCCTCAAATAGCATTCCCGCATTGCTTTTATCTTCTGCCTCAGCACCGGAGGACCTGGTTAAGCCGGAATATTCGGTATGAACAATATCCGCATACAATCCTCCAGCGAGTTGTGCTGCTGAAACCGTAATATGGTTGCCACTAAAAAGCTGTTCTCCGCCGATAGCCTGATCATACCAAAGAGTCGTCTGATTTTTACCTTTTTGAACAGGACTTGTAAGGACAATGGTTGATTTCTGGCATACATCCCCATTAAATAAATAAATAGCTTCCTTATTTGTTCTTTCTGTAACCGTAACCACAAGGCTTTTGGAATTATTCAGATTTTTAAGATCTTCGCTTCCATTAGGATGCAGAAGCTCAACTTTAATTTCGTGTTTTCCAAGTGGAAAATTTTCATATCCCAGTGTCATGTGAATTCTGGATAATGGTGCAAGAATGCCCGTCCATTTGAAAGTATCTGCAAAGGAATTTGAAGATACTGCGATATCCAGCGCTTTCAATGTATCAGTACCTGCATTTTCTACCCATATATACGGTGCTATTTTGCCATCACATCCCATATCAGCATGCTGAAGATCCAGCAGCATAACGTCATTTTTCAATTTTGGATCAACAGGGACATGTCCTTTTTCTATAAGATACAGATACGCTGCATATACATTAATTATTCCCATTCCAAATGTATTGTCTTCCCCTGGTTCACCAAGATCAGTGCAACTATGGTATAGAGCAAGTTTGAGATCTTTACCTCCGAGATAAGGAAAAGCTTCCTTGAGAAGCAGGATAGCTCCACTGACATGAGGTGCAGCCATCGAAGTACCATTGAGTAAGGCATATTCATTGCCGGGAACGCATGATCTTACCTGCACCCCAGGTGCAGAAACTTCAGGTTTTATTTTTAATGACCCTTCGCCATCACAATGTGAAGGTCCGATACTGGAGAATGAAGCTATAGGATAGGCAGGTGTATTTCCGTTTAATGCGCCTATGGTAAAGGAATTGACTTCATTTACATTGATATTGTGTGGCTGGGTAATGGTCATCGGATCAGGTCCTGCGTTTCCTGCAGAAAAAACCACAGCAACACCTGCAGCTTCCAGGGCCTGTAAAACAGGTACGTAAACACTGTAGCAATCCAGTGTATCCAGACTTGGATCATACCACGAATTATTGATTACATCAGGGATGTCATCTGATGTATCTTCATTCCCATCAGGGTTCAAAGCCCATTCAAAGGCGTCAATATTATCTTCTGTACCTACACCACAGAGGATGGCACCCCCAATCCAGGTGGAATTAAAAGCTACACCAATAGTGTCATTTGTTTGTCTGTCCAGCCCCAGAATCGTACCGGTAACGTGAGTCCCGTGATTGCTGCAGTCAAAAGGTGTGTAGCTTCCAAAAGTATTTGAAAGCTCCCATGCGTACCACGAAGCTTCAGGAGACCGGTATAATCCATTATACTGATTTGAAATTGCCGGGTGTGTAGGGTCTACACCGGTATCTGCTGTAAATGCAATTTGGCCATAACCAGTGTATCCCAATGCCCACATAGCAGGGGCATTTATAGCCGCAAGCCCTTTTTCAATCGCATCCGGAGCCTGTTTGGCTGAAGACACACATTCCGTATATTCCTGCGCAAGTAATACATTTTCGCCTATCCATCTCACATCTCTACGCAAAGACAAATCTCTTATCAGTTCGTAAGAAACCCTGCAAGATATGGCATTTGCTATCCAGTGCGACTTTACCGAATTTTTCTCAACACCGGGATGCGTCTCAAGAAATTCAAGAAGTGAGGCTTGGGTAGACTGTGCCAGGCTTTTCAAATCTTTATGGAGCAGAACAGCTCTTGTATCAAAAGGTGTTTTTAGTCTGTCATGATTATTTGTCCACTGATTAAAATCGAATTGTTCTGATAAGACAACATGAATATCATATTTACTGGTTTGACGGTCAGACCTCTCCTTTTTTAAAGAAGTTGCAATTTTATCTTCGGGGATGACTTCCTGAGCATTGACCTGAAATGTAGCAAAACAAAGCAAATAAATTAGAAAGAATAATATTTTTTGCATGACTTTGAGATATATTAGCGTTGAAACTTGTTTTTAACAAAAAATTGAAAAATCGGTTTGACCGAATGGTCCTTAAAGTTAATATTGAAATAACAAGCGCTAAAAATATCAAATTAACTTAACCTTGTATGCGCTTCATAAACATATTTAAGGATTATTTAAGCAGATAAAAAAGGGGGAACGCAAAATAATGCATTTCCCCTTCCGTATTTGCTAATTATTATCTTTTATTTTCGTGTAATCAGGTTAAATTCTACCCTGCGGTTTAGGAACTTGGCATCGCTTTTATTAGGAACGATAGGTTTTGATTCACCATAACCAATATATTCCAGCCTTGTAATTGATACGCCCTTACTGATAAGATAATCGTAACAGGCTTTTGCTCTGCTTTCGGATAATTTTTGATTGAGCACTTCATCGCCATCATCATCGGTATGACCTGAAATAATCATATCATAGCTGGAGTATTTATTTAAAATATCGGCAATCTTATTCAGAATCAGTTTTGAGTCAGACAACAATTCAGACTTTCCTGTTTCAAAATTTACCGAACGCATGGCGCTGTTCAGAACATCCTTATCTTCTTTTGTTATTTCAGGACAACCGCCTGTGGCAACAGTTCCTGGCACATCCGGACATTTATCCCTACTATCTTCGATACCATCCCCGTCTGAATCCGGACATCCATTATACACTCTTAAACCTCTGCTATCTGGACATTTATCAATCTTATCCGGGACACCATCGCCGTCACTATCTTTCTCAGGACACCCCTTATTTTCTTTCGTTCCGGCAAAATCAGGACATGCATCATCCGGATCAGCAATACCATCGTTGTCTGTATCCGGACAACCCTTGAATTTTTTTGTCCCCTTTACATCCGGGCAACTATCCTGGTTATCTGGAACTTTATCCCCGTCCTTATCCGGGCATCCGTTGTATTCTGAGGGTCCAGCTTCTTTAGGACAAAGATCTTTATTATCCATAATGCCGTCTCCGTCAGAATCCATGTTCTTCATATCTTCGTCATTTCCTGCTGCTTCTTCTTTGTCCGAAGGCTTACCCAGCATATATACAAACCCAATCCCATGATGAAGATTGTTTCTGTTTTCAGAAAATGAAAATCTGTACTCCAGCTGATAATTAAAGTGCAGCTGGTCCGTAATTTTAAATAGTAAACCAGCACCCAGAGGAGCCTGCACATTAAAGTCGTACTTCAGTTCATATACACCCCCAATACCCGCAAAGGCATAAGGGTTTACCATTTTATCAGATGTTAAAAACCTGTATTGAATAACGGCATCCAATCCTGCTATAGTTCGGTATTTATGTAAGGCATCCAGTCCATAGTCACTGATTACGCCATACTTAAAAGGAATATTAATCCCGAGATTTGGCCCTATATTTCTTTGATAACCCAATTCAAATCCATGTCTGTAGTCCTTGAAATTGACAAGGCTACCGCCATTTTGTGACTGGTAATCCAAAAAAAGTTTTTTTACGGAAACTCCGGATGTGTATGGCGACTGACTTCTCACCCCGGCAGCCAGAAACATCAGGGCTATAGAAATAATTATATTAAAATTTTTCCACATATATTAAGTATTGATAGAAAGTAGAAAATAATTTACAAAAATATGTAATTATTCTGAATTCTATATACTTATACTTAAATATTACAAAAAAAGTATATATTTAAATGATTCAAAATATATTAAATCAAATTCCGTGGAGAAGATTCTTTTAAAATTGGAGGAAAAAGGAATCAATTTTATTTTATGTGTTTATTTTTTAATTCGTCACGCTCTGTGCGACCGGTTTTTTAAGGTCATATGGAACCTTTGATTCGTAAAATAAACATTACCTTTTGTGAGTAAATAATTCTTTTACTCATGTCGATTTCATAACTCTATGATTAACCATCGATTCAAATAATTATGAATTAAACTGATTAATTTTTAATAATCTTGATGGTTTTTGCAGCAGGACCTTCGGCAATTCTAACAAAATAAGAACCTGCGGGGTATTCACCCATAGGGATAACCAGTTCTTGGTCGCCACTTTCCAGGTTTTTACTGACAAGAACCTGCAGCCTTGAACCCAGGACATCAAAGAGGCTGATGTGCTGATGACCACCGCCTGACTTCCAAGATAAAACTGCATAATCCTGGACTGGATTAGGGTGTATTTTTGCAAAAAAGTCTTTCGATGCCAATTCTTCCAGTGATGTGGAATCACTGCAGTCCTTAAGGAATGGAATTTTTTGGAAATCATCAAACAATACCTGCCTGATATCAGATTCTGCGACACCCAGCCAGTCAACGAGGACAGAAGCATACACAGAGCGAAAATCATATTGCATGGGAATTCCTTCCTGCGGCTGAATATTGGCGTCGATTTGTGGATTTTCTCCGAATATGCCGGGTTGCACACAAGAGCCGAACACCAGGAGTGGCGCAGCTGTACCATGGTCTGTCCCGTAACTGTTGTTGGCTCTTATTTGCCTGCCAAACTCACTAAATGTCATCCCTACAACTCTTTCCTCAATACCCAGGCTCTTAAGGTCATCTGAGAAGGCCTTTACTGCATCAGATACAGTTTTAAGTAAGTCAGCATGCGCCCCGTTTACAGTATCTCCTATCATTACCTGATTGGCGTGGGTATCAAATCCACCAATCGAAACCACATAAATCTTGGTCTTAAGACCTCCGGAAATAAGATTCGCAACAACTTTCAGCTGATTTGCCAGATTTGAATTGGGATAACCAGATATATTGTTACCTGTATCAAAGGCTTTAAGCACCTGAGTAGCATAGGCATTTGACTGTTTAATGCTTACCCGGATAAAATCAAGTTCCTGGCTGTAGCATGATCCGTCCTGCGGGGCTGCTATTGTTTCTTCGACAAGCCGCACATTTTCCTTATTTACCAATGCATAGGAAAAGTTGGTCTGTGGCCCCTGACAAGTTTCAGATACAACTGTTCCAAGGGTTATGGCAAACGGGTCTTTGTGTTCATCGTTTGGATAACCAACAGGGTAACCCGGATATTTCAAATCCAGGTACCTTCCCAACCAACCGGTGGTCAAAAACTCATCGCTATCAGAAGCTGTAGTCCAAATATCAGTTGATCTGAAATGTGAACGGTTTTGATTTGGGTAGCCTACGGACTGTAATACCGCAAGCCTACCGTCTTTATACATTTCCTGGACGCCGGTCATTGCTGTATGGATGCCGGTATAATCATTGAGCTTCAAAACGGAATTTTCTGGCAGTATCAAATTTGGCCTAACTTCATTTAATCCCCCGTATTGATCAATTGGGATGACCATATTCAATCCATCATTACCTCCGTTGAGCTGAATAAGCACCAGAACCCGGTCCGATGTATCAGTGACCATACTGAACAATGAAGACCTGGTTACAGCAGTTACTTCCAGGCCACCAATCATAATTGGCAATGTCATGAGTGATCCTGATTGTATAAATTGACGTCGCTTCATATTTATTGTTTTATTGCGGTGCTTGCTCCTTTTTTAGGTAAAATTCAATCGGTTTAGATGGATTTATTATTTTTTTATAAATAACTTAAAACACATTAACTGAGGTGTATTTCGGGCATGCGCATCATATACACAAGCAAAGGACGCAGCCTGTTGTTTACAGCCGTTTTTTTGGTGTTATTTCCAGGATCCGCTGCGTATGCATTATAAATGACAGACCACGAAGTTACAGGTACCCCCAGCATAATTTTCCTTAACTCATCCAGCTGATTTGAACTTAAGGGTTTGGCAAACAGCACCAGTGCAAACTGCTGAATGACGCTATCCGCATTTTGAGGGTCATCAAACTGCTGCAGATAAACTGCCGGATCTGTTTGTAATCTGTACGTTCCGATTGGGAAACCTGCGCTGCTTATCGTATCTGTATAAACCTTTCTTACGGGAAGGGTGTATGCGTTTAACCAAAGCTTGTCATATAAGGGCGCCTGATAATAGGCTTGCCAACCCGCCACTGAAGGCGCTTCAAATAATGACATTTGCTGTGACCTTGTAGACACATACAAGGCGTTAAATATTCTTTCTTCCAAAGCCTTGTCTGAAGGAATTGGCATGTTAAAAATATTCAATGGACTAATCATAAAATCAATTGGATTTTTGACCATACAACCCAAACTACAATGCGTGTAAAAATGCTCACTGGATAACAGTGCAGTAATTACCGGCTTTATTTCGTAATCATTGGCTCTCAGCAATTCAGCCATTGGATTGATTACCGCATTTTCAACTTCTTCATCAATGTCATGATGTACAAACCAGGTATATAGTTTTCTGCAAATAAATCTGGATACTTCTTCCCTTTGAAAGATAATATCAATCAGATCTTTATATTCAGTGATGCCATTGTTATTAATTATCCTGTTTCCAAACCGGTGAGACAATTGTTTTGCACCGGTATCATGTCTGGTTATTCTAAATTCAGATCTTATCGGAACAGCAGTAAAAACGGCCACCCACCCTGTCAGGACCTTGGAAATGGCCATAATATCGCTTTCCGTGTATGTGGTGTAATCTCCCGGGCCTGCGATATTGCCTTTACCAAGTGTAAATAATTCAAGAAGTTCTCTGGCGTAGTTTTCATTGGGGGCCTGCCTTGTATTATCATTCCCATTGAGGTAGATCAGCATCGAAGGATCTATGGTAATGTCTTTTGTCAGTTGTTTGAAATTGCCAAGTGATTGACTTCTGAGCAATGCCATTGTTTTGTAAACGAACCTTGGATCCTGGATATCGGCTACTACAAAATGGTTGTGCCAAAACAAAGTCATCTTCTCTCTAATATTTGGCTTTTGCTGGTACATCAATCTGAGGGACCAGCTATTTAGCGAAATTCTACGATATATGTTAACTCCTGCTGTTGATGGCTTATCAACCCATGTCTCTCCTATTGGCACATTTGGGTCAGAATCATAACGCACATTGACCGGTGGTGGAGGTGGCGACAAAACTTCCAGTAATTCTTCCACACATTGCTGCATGCCAATTTGTCCATATCTTCTGATGGTTGATCGTGAAGCACCAAAAACTGTCCTTCGGAGCAAATGGGCTGCCAGATGTTCTGACCATGGGCCCGTGTATGGTTTTAGCATTTCTAAAAGATTTGAATAAATTACTGATTACTATTATTTTATAATGAGTCAAATTTCCAAGAATGTACTCAAAATTTTGAATATTTTTTTTTGATTATTGCTTTTTTCCGACATCATTAAATTTTTCTTCGGCTTTTTGCACTTTGATATGCTGATCCAGAATTTCCTGCGTTTTAATTTCCTGTTGTTTTAAATTTTGAGCGATATTTTTTTCGGCTTCGGCAATACGTTCTTTTGCCTTTTGAATATCATGATGATAGTCCTTATTACTATCCTGTAATTTTTTAATTCTTTTTCCAGCTTTTGAAGATTGTCGCGTTCATTTTTCCATCCAGTTTCTGCAACATCCTTCTCCAGAGCAAGTTGAAAATTGTGAACAAAATTCTTAAACTTTCCTGACACATCCGGTTGACTTGCAGAGCTGACAATACCAATTTGTGTTCTTATTCAAAAAGTAATTGAGACAAGACTCTCGGCATGCTGAATTTTGACATATAAGTCCAGGCTGTTGCTACCACTTACCGGTGTAATTGGTGTTTGTAACAATTGTAATTCCTTAAATTTTTTATTTACCTTAATCTTGCCATAACGGTTCAGAAACTCTTTCAGCGTTTTTCAGCCTGCTTCTCATCTGCTCCGCTAATCTGGACAATATAAGCATTTTCATTACCCAGGCTCATCGACCTTACTGTTTCTTGGACTTGCTGTGCATTGCTTTGCACCAGCAAAAGCAAGAATACAATGGAAAGTATAATATTGAATTTAAGCATAACACTAAATTAGGTAAAATTTTCATATACCTGATAAAAATAAATCAGATTGTACAAGTTACCAAATTTTTATGAATCAGATGACAATCCTGCCATCTTCCATGGTGACAAGTCTGTCACTCATTTTTGCAAGTTCCAGGTTGTGGGTTACAATCACAAAACTCTGACCAAAATCATTGCGCAATTTCATAAATAATTCATGCAACTCCAATGAATTATGCTTGTCGAGATTACCAGTCGGCTCATCCGCAAGTATTAGTCTTGGATTATTAATCAGTGCCCTGGCAATAGCCACTCTTTGAGCTTCTCCACCGGAAAGATGATTTGGTTTGTGCGACATCCTGTCTTTTAAGCCAAGATAACACAATAACTCTGTGGCTCTTTTTTCAATTTCGGATGGAGTTTGAACGCCTGCAACATAGGCAGGAATACATACGTTTTCCAGAGCAGAAAATTCGTAAAGCAAGTGATGGAACTGAAAAACAAAGCCGATAAACTGATTGCGCAACCTGGCCAGTTCTTTCTCTTTTCCAAAATTAACTTCTTTACCTGCAATGATAAGTCGTCCGGAGTCGGGCACATCCAGGGTCCCCATAATATGAAGCAAAGTACTTTTCCCGGCACCTGATTTACCAACGATAGAGATAATCTCTTCGGGTAATATCTCCAGGCTGATACCCTTTAAAACTTCAATGTCACCATATTTTTTGGTAATATTTTCCGTACTCAGTATCATCGTGACATTATTTTACTTTCAGGGGAATTGCCATACGGGCAATGGCGACAAGTATTATTGCAGCAATAGCCCCGCTTCAGCAAATAGTGTGCAGTAAAAACATATTTGCCATCTTCAATGTAGTAATCCAGACCACACACCAGACTGGAATTATGTTCTGTTGTCTGTTTATTTCTCTGCACTTACAGCTGCATTTTTAAGTATAATTTTTTTTGCCAGCTCAAAAGAGGTAAAAAGCAAAGTACTAAAAAACAGGGTGCTGAGCAGCGACGATTTTAAAAATGGTATCCCGGCTGTGTAGCAGGCAAGCAGCCCTGCTATGTCTTTGGGATACACTGTCTGACTTCCAGCCCAGACTCCAAAATTTGTCACGAGGAAGAATATCAAGACGCCTGAAACGGATGCTCCTGCAACACTCACCACATTAATCTTTCGCAGCATTCCTGAGCCTGCCACAACTGTCAGGGCTATTCCAAGCCACCCATAAAGCATGTATCCACTAAACCAAATAAGACCTGTGGGCTGACTAAAATATGATCGCGCCACGGTATTATTTATAATAAAATCTGTCACAAACATCATGAGGACGGGAAGGATAATAGCATATTGCTTTCTCGTCAAATATGCTGCGCCGAATATCGCAAGGGACTCTGTAGCCGTAAAATTATCCGGATGAGGAATGATTCTTGATAATGCGGCAACTAATACTGCAAATCCTATGACTATATAATTCTGCTGATTCATGCTATTATTTTTCATATACCTCCTGATGTGTTTTATTAATGCGGTTTGTAATGATTTTTAAAAATCCTCATTTACCCGGTACTGCATTTTTCATACTTACTCCAGCTGATGGAATTACTGCAAAATTAGGTAATTTTTATTAAAAAAGAGCCTGGTTAAAACCTTACAGCATTAAATCGGACATCAGAACCACTTCATTATGCCCTTGGTTTGGACTTATATAGCTATTTTTGTAATGAAATTATATATCTCATATGCAGGATTATGCCAGGATTTTAAATATAGCTATACCTGTATTCATTCTGCTAATGCTTGCAGAACTGTCAATTAGCTATTACAAAGGAAAAAAGGTATACCGATATTTCGACACCATTTCGAGTATCAGTTCAGGTATGACAAATATTGTTAAGGATGTTCTTGGACTAACCATTATTATTATTAGCTACCAGTGGATGTATCGGCATCTGAGCATATTTGAAATTCGCAATTCGGCGCTGTTATTCTTTCTGGCTTTCACATTTCTTGATTTTTCCGGTTACTGGTCTCATCGAATTTCTCATCAAATCAACATTTTCTGGAATCGTCATATTATTCACCACAGCAGCGAAGAATTTAATCTGGCCTGCGCACTGAGACAATCGGTTTCCGAAGTTTTTGCTTTATTTACTATTTTCCTGATTCCGGCTGCTTTGATGGGTGTTCCGCCCAAAGTTATCCATACCATTGCCCCTATACACCTTTTTTTACAATTCTGGTACCATACAACGCTTGTCAGAAAAATGGGATGGCTGGAAAAAATCATCGTTACCCCCTCACACCACAGGGTTCACCATGCTATCAACAAAGTTTATATAGACAAAAATTTTGGTCAGATTTTTATCATTTGGGATAAAATATTTGGTACTTTTAAAGAAGAAGATCCGGAGATTACCCCCGTATATGGGGTGAAAAGGCCGGTTTCTACCTGGAACCCATGGTTAATCAACTTTCAGCATGTTGCTTTGCTCATCAAAGATGCCATAAGAACAAAAAGCCTCGCAGACAAAATAAAAATCTGGTTTATGCCCACCGGATGGAGGCCTGAGGATATGAAAGAAAAATATCCGGTACGTGAAATAGAATTCTTAGATTCCGATCATAAATTTTATACACCATCATCTGCCTTACTGAATACCTGGATATTTATTCAGTTTATTATCACACTCACCGCGATGATGATTTTTTTCAATCAAATTGGAGAAATGAGCAGCTTACTGATATTTTCAACAGGTTTTTTCATTTTTATACAGATATTTACCTACACAAGCCTGATGGACAGGAGTTATCTGACTTATTGGGGATGGGCAGCACAGACCATTTGCATGATTGGGGTTTTGTTGATTCGCCCATTACATGGAAATTTTATTTCCTTTTCAGAAAACCAGCTTTTAATTATATTTTCATATCAATTAATTATGTTGATTTTCATCATTTATTTTTTACACTTCACACGATTGACAAGTCAAAAGTTTGCATCAATACATGAATAACATCCCGGACAAACAAGAGCAAAACAATCAGGCATTCCAACAAATCATTTCTGACCTTTTTGAAAATGAATCAGCATTCGTGATTGTCCTTTCCAAGCCAAGACTTAAGATTGGTGCCATAAAGCAATTAAAAGTGCGACCATTATACAGCGGAAAGCAGTCTGGTTTACATTTTTCTTATCAGGATGGGCTATCCAATTCAAATGAAAAAAAACTGGAAATTGCAAAAGCTCTGGAACTGATTGAAAAAAATCTGTCAGAAGATTTTTTTTATGGTGAAATAAAATCTTCAGAAAATACCTGGCATTTACTTCAGAATAAAAATGGCACATCAACCCTGCAAGTAAAACGTCTAAAAAATAATGTACCTAATCCGATGGCCTACAACAGAAGTAAAACCGAGTTGATTTCTCCATTGTCGCCATATTTAAAGGACCTGGATATTGCTTCTTCTTCCGGGAATCTGTTGGGCAAAAACCAGCATAAATTCAGACAAATCAACAGATATATCGAACTGATAAGTCATTTGATTGAAAATGAAAAACCCGGAAAAGCTTTAAAAATTGCCGATATGGGTAGTGGCAAAGCCTATCTGAGTTTTGCGCTGTACGAATACCTTTTGTCAAAGGGATTATTACCTGAAATCACGGGATACGAAATGAGACAGGATCTTGTGGACAAGAGCAACAGTATTGCCGAAAAATACAAAATGAACGGCCTACGGTTTGTTTGCAATAGTATCGATGAAGCTTTAATTGGAAAATGTGATATGGTCATAGCACTACATGCCTGTGATATAGCTACAGATATGGCGATCAGCAAGGGAATTGAATCTAAAGCAACATACATTGTGCTTGCTCCGTGCTGTCATAAGCAAATCAGAAAATCCATTAATCTGCCAAATGAACTGCTTCCCATATTGGGGCATGGTATATTGTTGGAAAGACAAGCAGAAATTCTTACAGATGGAATGAGGGCCCTTTTTCTCGAACAAGCTGGATATAAAACAAAGGTTTTTGAATTTATTTCGCCGGAGCATACTGGAAAAAACCTGATGATTACTGCTGTAAGAGGTAAGAAAAATCCCCTCGCACTGGATGAATTGAAGCAGATTAAGAAGCAATTTGGTATAACCTATCACATCCTTGAAAAATTCTTAAAAATTGATCTGTAATTATATACAATTTGTTCTTTTGGAGCAATATTGTGTAAAATGAAGTCGTTAAAGTGTTAAAAAAATGTCAAGGGAGTAATTTTTGTACTAATTGACTTGATTTAGTAGCACATATAAGACATTTTTTATATATTTTTGCAATCTATTTACATTCACACTATATAACGTCTTTATTGTATATGTGTGGGATTTCAAGCTAAAAAAGGTATGATGGCCTCCTGGAAGTTCTTTACGAAGTTTTTCATTATAATCTCTGCTTTGGGAATTGTATTCGGAAAATTATCTGCACAAACGCCATATCCAATGGTAGATTTGTGTATCAGTGAAGAAACCGGCAAAGCCGGCGACACTGTATGTGTAAAGTTTACGGTAAATAATTTCATTGATGTGGAAGGTTTTACTTTTCAAATATCTTTTGACAGGAATTTAATAGAACCCCTATTCCCTCCAAAGCTGGATGATCCGAATCTACCCGATGCCTATAAAAATGGTGGATTTGTATACGTGGATAATTTTAAAGCCAATGGCTTTATCAGGTATTTGATGATTGGCAACCCCATTACCCTTCCGGACGGAACTGTCATATTTGAACAGTGTTTTAAAATAGTAGGTCAGCCGGGTAATGAAAGCAGGGTGTTTCTGAATACCTCATTCCCTGACTGGGGTGTTACGCGTAAACAATTCAGTGATGTTCCAAGCTCTCCGCTCATAATAGAGCAGATGAAGGTAAAAAACGGAAAAGTAAAAATCGTTACAGATCAGCTGTCCATCTTAAGAAATGTTTGCGAAACCACCGACAATAAAAACAACGGCGTGCTGGAGTTTTATTTTGCAGGCGGTCAGGCGCCTTACAGTTATACGCTTAATGGTGGCGCACCGGTAACAGGTATAACCGAAAATCAAAGAATTCGGCTTGTGAATCTGCCCCAGGGATCCTATAAAGTCGAAGTTACAGATGCGCTTGGCAATAAAAAAATGCTCACTACAAATATTACTGAAACCCTTCCGTACAGATATACCATGAACTGTACAGATCCCACTTGTTCCAATCGCGCCAAACCCAATGGTAAGACTGAAATTAACATCACAGATACAGGTCCCTACAGTTCAGGAAGTTTTAATTTTGCCTGGTCCAATTATTATTTTGAAACCGGCAATAAGAGCAGTAATAAGGATCTGGGTAACGGTAAGTATTATGTCACCATAACAGATCCTTCCGGCTGCAGGTTAATAGATTCCTGCGAAATCTTCAGGGAGCCCCTTTCCTACACTGTAGATACATTAAAAAAACCAAGCTGCAGTGGAGCCAAGGACGGACAAATAAGAATAAATGTTTCCGGAGGAACACCCTGGGTTTCGAATCAGTACAATTTTTTTGTAAACAGTATACAGACGGGGCGAAACAATGTCATTTCAAACCTAAAAGCAGGAAAAACGACTATAAGCGTAGTGGATTCCCTTGGTTGTTCGATATTTTTTGATGTCATATTGCCTGAAGGACAACCGGTATCTCTTATAGAAACAGACAGAAAAGACACAAATTGCCATGATGGTGTAGATGGTTTGATATCTGTTTCAGCAAGCGGCACCAACAACTTTATATTTGAAATAAGAAACAATCTCGGATTTATGGTTTTTGGAGGAATATCCACGAACAATACCTATGTCAACAATAACCTAACGCCGGGTGCTTACAGGATAATTGCCAAAGATGCCAGTAATTCCGGCTGCGCCGATACATTGTTTTTTAATATTGGTCAGCCAACTCCAATAGATCTCTCTGATAGTCTGATTGTCAACCCTTCATGTCAGACCAATATAGGTTCTATCACACTTAATCCAAGAGGCGGAGAAGGGCCGTATACTTTTCAGTGGTCACATACCTCATCCAATACTGCAAGTGTAACTGGCCTCGGACCAGGTCAATTTGCAGTCACAGTTACCGACAGCAAAGGGTGTACTGGCGAAGCAACTTTTGTGCTCAAGGAAGGTGGAACCGGAAATCCTATTACCGTGCAGGGGTCTGTCGTAAAAGAAATCACTTGTAAAGACGGGAAGGATGGCACCATAAAAGCAGATGTGTTAAACGGAACCGGTGCGTCAACCTACAACTGGAGAAGACTAAACGAGACGCAAGTCATTGGTACAACAGCTACGTTGACCAATATGGCTGCAGGAATATATATCGTTGAAGCCACTAATAATGGCTGTACAAATCTCGCAACAGTAATTTTGGTTAATCCTGCCGGCATGGATATTGTGCTCATACCAACCGTGCCAACATGCCCGGGCGGAAATAACGGCAGTTTAGGCGCAAATGTATCAGGTGGAAACCCTCCATATAATTATCAATGGCGAAAAGCAGGCAATACTGCGCCAATTGGAATAAATAGTGTCCTTGCTCCTTTAAGTGCGGGCAATTATGAACTCACCCTCATTGACAGTAAAGGTTGCCTGCAGGATACCGCAATAGTATTAAAAGATCCTCCAAAAATAGACCTTGACGTTGTCGGTACAGTAGATGTCAATTGTTTTGGCTTGAAAAACGGACGTGCAGAAGCGGTAGCAACAGGCGGAACCCAGGTAAATCCGGTATTCAGCTTTTTCTGGTCAACATCATCAGGTGAAACCGGCGATATTGCTACCAAGCTTTCACCCGGATTAAACTGGGTCATAGCCAATGACGGAATTTGTGTTTCCGATACCGTATTTTTCGCCATAAATACAGTTACTAAAATCACCCTGGATTTTGTAAATACCGTTGTTACGCCACCTTCATGTGCAGGCAAGAAAGACGGCATAATAAGCATTCAGGCAAAGGGAGGGCAGATGACAGGTTTTACATACAACTGGATTAGTCCTGCTACTATCGGACCTGTGTTGTCCGGAGTAGGTAAGGGTAAGTATATTGTCAGGATTACCGACGCCGTGGGTTGTTCGTCGTCCGATTCCATCCTCGTCAACGAACCTGATTCACTGAAAATTGAAATTAATCCGCTGGCTACAAGGCTACTCTCCTGCAAAAATCCTGATAATGGGCAGATTGGTGTACTTGTTACCGGAGGTAATCCGGGAGTCATCCAATATCAGTGGAGCAATAACGGAAGTACAACTTCCAGTATTGGGGGCCTAGGCCCTGGTAATTATTGTGTTACGGCGACAGATATCAAAGGTTGTCAAAATTCTGTATGCCTGCCACTTGTATCACCACCCAAAATTCAGGGTAAGGTTGCTTCTCCTGAAGCCCCAAAATGCTTTGGAGAAACCACCTGTATAAAGATAGAATCAGTTTCCGGAGGAAGCGGAAATAAATATACCTTTCAAATAAATCAGGGAATCCGTTATCCGATCGACTCCTGTGTAACTGTATTTGCCGGTCCTTACAGAATCAACATCCTGGATTCTGCTGGTTGCTTCATAGACACCATGATTGTTATTCCTCAACCAGATCCTATAAGCATTACGCTTCCGCCATCAGCTGAAATACTGCTTGGAGAAAAGACAGGTGTCATTACTCCATTGATCAATGCGCCGTTCGGCATACTATCTTCCGGCTGGTTTCCTGCAGGTGACACTACAATAACCTGTGTTGATGATATCAACTGTGTTTCTGCCATATTTGGTCCATCTTCAACAAGAGTATACACTTTTGAAGTGACAGACAATAACGGTTGTATAACGCGTGCTGATTACGAAGTGAGGGTAAAAGATGTCCGGAATGTATACTTCCCCAATATTTTTGCCCCCAGACCGGACGGAAGCAGAGATGGCATAAATCAATACTTTCAGGTGGTAACAGGCAATGGAGTTGAAAGTATAATATTATTTGAAATCTACGATCGCTGGGGAAATAAAGTTTTCAGCAAATCCAATTTTGTGCCGGATGGCACAGGAACAGATGGCTGGGACGGAACCTTCAGGGGTGAAGCACTCGCATCAAATGTATATGTATTTTACGCTTTGGTATCATTTACCGACGGCCAAAAAATACCTTACAAGGGAACAATAACGCTGGTGCGCTAGTTAGAATAATATAGAAGAAAGCAGGATAATAAAAAGTTGAAAACCTGTTTATCAGGCATCAATATTAGCGTACTTGGCGTTTTCTTCAATAAACTGCCTCCTTGGTGGCACTTCGTCACCCATTAGCATTGAGAACACTCTATCTGCCTCCATGGCATCCTGTATGGTTACCTGTCTTAGTATTCTGTTTATAGGGTCCATTGTAGTTTCCCACAACTGTTCGGCATTCATCTCCCCAAGCCCCTTGTATCGCTGTGTTTTTATAGAAGAATCTTCCTTCCCATTTGAATATTGTTCAATGGCAGATTTTCGCTCTTCATCATTCCAGCAATAAACAAAATTTTTACCTTTTCTGACCTGATACAGCGGGGGTGCTGCAATATAAACATGACCATTTTCTACCAATGGCCGCATGTACCTGAAGAAAAACGTCATAATAAGGGTAGAAATATGGCTTCCATCAACGTCGGCATCACACATGATAACGATTTTGTGGTAGCGCAATTTTTCCGTATTAAGTATTTTTTCTCCCTCTTTTTCTTCAATAGAAACACCGAGGGCGGTAAACATATTTTTTATTTCTTCGTTCTCATAAATTTTATATTCCATAGCTTTCTCTACATTAAGAATCTTACCTCTGAGTGGTAAAATAGCCTGGAAATTTCTGTCTCTGCCCTGTTTGGCTGTTCCACCTGCAGAATCCCCTTCCACAAGAAATATTTCAGATTCTACAGGATCCTTGGAAGAACAATCGGAAAGTTTTCCCGGAAGACCGCTACCGGTAAGTACATTCTTCCGCTGTACCATTTCACGCGCTTTTCTTGCCGCATGTCTTGCTGTTGCTGCGAGAATTACCTTATCAATAATTTTTCTTGCCTCCTGAGGATTTTCTTCCAGGAAAACTTTCAATGCATCACCTACACATCTGGAAACGATGCCATTGACCTCGGAATTTCCCAGCTCACCTTTTGTCTGACCTTTAAACTGAGGTTCAGGAACTTTAACCGACACTACAGCGGTAAGACCTTCCTTAAAGTCTTCTCCCTGGATAGCAATTTTGAGTTTCGAAAACAAATTATTATCATCACCATATTGCTTAAAAAGTCTCGCTATGGCTCTTCGGAAGCCTGCAACGTGTGTTCCACCTTCACGGGTATTTATATTATTAACAAAAGAAAAAATATTTTCCTGGAAGCCTGTATTGTAAATCATAGCGACTTCTACTTCCACATTTTCTTCCTTGCCTGTCACATATATAGGTGAAGAAATCAGTGATGTTCGGGTCTCATCCAGATATTTAACAAATTCAAGCAACCCTCCCTCAGAATAAAAATCTACACACTTATACTGACCATCGTCGCCGGTTTCTCTTTCATCTGTCAGTTTAAGTTTTAGGCCTTTATTAAGGAAAGACAATTCCCTTATTCTTCCTGCAAGCGTCTGGAAAGAATATTCTGTTGTTTCAAAAATTTCTGAATCCGGTTTAAATGTAACCTGGGTACCGCGCTGGTCTGAGGCACCCATTTCTTTTACTGGCCCCAAGGGTATACCTTTTGAGTATTCCTGTTCAAAGACTTTGCCTTCGCGGTGTACTTCAACCCTTACATATTCGGACAATGCATTTACGCATGATACCCCAACACCGTGAAGACCACCGGAAACCTTATAGGTGTTTTTATCAAATTTACCGCCGGCGTGCAAAACGGTCATAACTACCTCAAGGGCAGACTTCTGCAGCTTCTCATGCATACCTGTCGGAATGCCCCGACCGTTGTCCCTGATAGTTATAGAATTATCTTTGTGTATGGTAGTTTCAATGTGGGTGCAATACCCTGCGAGATGTTCGTCAATCGAATTGTCTATAACCTCCCAAACCAGGTGATGTAGTCCTTTGACATCGGTGCTACCGATGTACATTCCCGGTCTTTTTCTTACTGCTTCAAGTCCCTCAAGTGCCTGAATATTATCTGCACCATAATTATTTTCTGAGGTTGGTTTGATTTGTTCACTCATAAAGCTTAGTCCTTCTTTTATAGAAATACAGGGTGCAAAGATAATAAAAATTAATCATATATTGGTCATAGGGGAATCTGAGAATTATTACTTAACTTTGCCGCCTGAAACGGGTATTTCGGTGCCTGATTTTTTTTGATTCTGCTGATATTTCGCCGTTCGTATATGATACGTTCCTAATGAAAAATTAGTTGGAGTAAACCCAAATTAATTTAAAAAATCTTGATCTTTAAAATAAAAAATATCAAATAACCGTAAATAAAATTACATGTCAAATCAGAAAATTAAAGTTGTAAACCCCGTAGTTGAACTTGACGGAGATGAAATGACCAGGATTATCTGGAAATTTATTAAAGAAAAGCTAATCCTACCCTACCTTGATGTCGACATTAAATATTATGACCTTGGCATGGAATACCGTGACGAAACTAATGACCAGGTCACTGTTGATGCAGCTAATGCAATTAAGCAATATGGTGTAGGCATAAAGTGTGCGACCATTACACCGGATGAAGCGCGGGTGGAGGAATTTAAGTTAAAGCAAATGTGGAAATCGCCTAACGGCACGATACGCAATATCTTGGATGGAACGGTATTCAGAGAACCTATTGTCATGAGTAATATCCCACGATTGGTCACTACATGGACATCACCCATCATTGTCGGCAGGCATGCATTTGGGGATCAGTACAGGGCAACGGATGTGGTATTAAAAGGTAAGGGCAAGCTCACCATGAGTTTTACCAATGAGGCAGGAGAAACCACAAGCTGGGAAGTGTTTGATTTTAAAGGTGACGGTGTGGCCTTATCTATGTATAATACCGATGAAAGCATAAGGGGATTTGCCCACTCTTGTTTCAATATGGCACTTACTAAGAAATGGCCTTTATATCTTTCCACGAAGAACACTATTCTTAAAAAATATGACGGAAGATTCAAAGATATATTTCAGGAAATTTATGAACAGGATTACAAGTCAAAATTTGAAGCAGCTGGCATAGTTTACGAACACAGGCTTATAGACGATATGGTAGCAAGCGCACTAAAGTGGAGTGGCAGTTTTGTCTGGGCCTGTAAAAATTATGATGGCGACGTTCAGTCTGATACTGTAGCACAGGGTTTTGGATCATTGGGCCTGATGACATCTGTACTTATTACACCTGACGGTAAAACCATGGAAGCCGAAGCGGCACATGGAACAGTTACCAGACATTACAGGGAGCATCAAAAAGGCAAACCGACGTCAACCAACCCCATAGCCTCAATTTATGCCTGGACCCGCGGACTTGCATTCCGGGGGAAGCTTGACAACAATCAGCCACTGATAGATTTTTGTCAGGCGCTGGAAGATGTATGCGTAGAAACTGTGGAAAGCGGCAAAATGACTAAAGATCTGGCCATAATTGTACATGGCAATAAAGTCAGCCATGGCGAGCACTATCTGTATACGGAAGAGTTTCTTGATGAGCTAGATAAAGCGTTGAGACTGAAGCTTTCATCAAGGTAAAAAAGCAATAACTTAACTATAAGATGTCAACCTCTGGAATTTATGAAATTTTAATCGCTTCTGCTCAGGTAAAAAAAACGCTGGCAGAGGATACTGAAATGATTAAAAAGATTCAGGATATTATCCATCTTTGCGTGGATGGTCTCCGCAACGGAGGAAGAATCTGGTTTTGCGGTAATGGAGGCAGCGCGGCAGATGCACAGCATCTTGCGGCCGAATTGAGTGGCAGATTTTATCTCAACCGAAAAGCCTATTCGGCCGAGGCGCTTCATGTGAACAGTTCATTTATAACTGCTGTCGCCAATGATTTTGGATATAACACCATTTACACCCGGGCACTTGAGTCACAGGCACGTACCGGTGATATATTGATTGCTTTAAGTACATCAGGTAAATCTGAAAACATTTCCAATGCATTGGAATATGCCCGAAACAACGGCATAAAAAGTATATTGTTGACTGGTAAGGATGGTGGACATTGTGCATCCTTGTCAGACTTAGTCATTAAGGTACCTTCATCAGATACGCCGCGAATTCAGGAAGCACATATAACGATCGGACATATTATTTGTTGTTTTATTGAGGCAGAATTAATGTAAATTATACAGTATGCAATTTCTTTCCTGACATTGATTTGACCGGGAAGCATGCAAAATAAACACATAGCTAAATCAGGATATACTTTTCGTTGTGACTTTTAAACCCGGATATGCTGCCCTTGGTAAAATATTGTTTTATATATGAAAACACAGCTCATTCACTCATGGCCGACATTTAAAATCCAGAATGACTGGACGCTTTTTTTGGACAGAGATGGTGTCATAAATCAAAGAATACCTGGTGATTATGTTAAAAAATGGGAAGAATTTATATTTCTTCCCGGAGTGCCTGAAGCAATTGCATTGATGTCAGGGTTGTTTGCCCGTATCATAGTCGTCACCAATCAGGCTGGCATTGAAAAGGGTTTGATGTCTCATGAAGATCTGGAAGAAATACATCAAAAAATGATGGAATGCCTCCATTATTTTGGGGGTAATATTGATGAAATTTATTATTGCCCTTACAAACCTGATCTTGATCCATTTTGTCGTAAACCCAATCCGGGCATGGCCATGGAAGCAAAAAAAGATTTTCCTGAAATTGAATTTAAAAAATCACTTATGGTGGGAGATTCAGATTCGGATATTATTTTTGGGAACAGGTTGGGGATGAAAACGATTCTAGTTGGCGACCATAATCAAAATACCTTTGGCGATATGCTTGCTGTACCTGATGCGCGCATGATAAACCTACCGGCAATTGCTCAATATTTTCACGACCTTAATACCTAAAATACAAAAGAAATGGAAAGGTTAAAACTTAGTTCCAGTGCCGTTTGGGAAGACATCATTGGATATTCGCGCGCGATAAAAGTGGGACAGATCATTGAAATTGCCGGAACTGCCGCGGTAAAAAATGAGGAAGTAATGCATTCAGGAGATCCGTATCATCAGACGATATACATACTAAAAATCATCGAAAATGCATTGAAACAACTTGGTGCAAGCATGGATGATGTGGTTAGAACCAGAATATACCTGAAAAATGTAGACGACTGGGAAGCTGTTGGAAGAGCACATGGTGAATATTTCGGAAAAATTAAGCCTGTCAGTACAATGATTGCCGTTTCTGCCATGATAAATCCAGAGATGCTTGTAGAAATAGAGGCAACTGCTATGATCAAAGATTAAATTGATGGCTTACAAGATAAAGGAAATATATTATACCCTGCAAGGGGAAGGCTTTCATGCCGGAAGACCAGCTGTGTTCTGCAGATTTGCAGGTTGTAACTTGTGGACCGGAAGGGAAGAAGACCGGGAAAATGCAGTTTGCAGGTTTTGTGATACAGATTTCTGGGGAACTGACGGCATTGAGGGAGGTAAATATGAACTGGAAGAACTTATACATAAATTACGCTCTACATGGAAAGGGCATGGTGAACAAAAAATATTTGTCGTATTTACAGGCGGAGAGCCCGCATTACAACTCGATCAGAAATTGGTAGATGCCTGCCACAGGGAAAATATGGAAATTGCAGTAGAAACCAATGGAACGATACTTCTTCCTGATGGTATAGACTGGGTTACGGTAAGTCCGAAAGCCCATACAGAAATTTTGATGACAAAAGGAGATGAATTAAAACTGGTCCATCCTCAGAAGGACATACAACCGGAAATGTTTGAAAGCCTGGATTTTACCCATTTTTACCTTCAGCCTATGGACAATCAGAATCGAAACGAAAACACCAGAAAGTGCATTGATTTTTGTCTTGACAATCCATCCTGGAAATTAAGCATTCAAACGCACAAGTATATTGGAATTGCCTAAACATTAAATCATTAATAATGAAAATACAAGTTGCATTTATCATTATCCTTATCCTCCCTCAAATTCTTTTTAGTCAACTAGCATGTGAGGGATTTTTTGCCGATAAGCCCGGCACCATTACGGAACTCACCCATTACGATAAAAACAATTCAAAAACAGGATCCACTGTATTTGAGGTTATGTTTCAGGATGAAAATGAGGACGGAAGTGTTTCACTTGAATTATTGTCAAAATCATTTGATAAAAAAGGGGAGCCCTTACTTGAAAATAAAATAGAAAGCACTTGTAAGAATGGCACCTATTTTACCTCTGTAACAGGCATGATCAATGAAATGTACCCAAAAGGATCTGAGATGGAAGTTACCATTTCAGGTAATATGGTGCAGTACCCCAACAATCTTACTGCCGGTCAGAAATTGCCTGACGCCGACATAAAAGTCAAAACCGGTGTAGAGGATGGATTGACGCTGATGACAGTAACTGCAACTTTTACCAACAGACAGGTAGAAGCATATGAAAAGGTTACTACACCTGCCGGTGTATTTGACTGTGCCAAGATAAGTTATGATTATCAGGTCAATATGATATTTACCCGAACATTAAAAGGCGTAGAATACGTAGCTAAAGGAGTAGGTGTCGTCAAATGCGAAACATATGACAAAAAAGGTAAGCTAATAGCCAGCACATTGCTTACCTCATTTCAGAAGTAATACATCAAATATCGGGGTCGCTCATCCAAATAATACTCTGCAATTTTGAAGGAATTCAAAAAATTAAGTGATTTATTCTGTAATTTTGTGATTTTATATAGAAAAATAATTTAAGACATGTCTAAAAGGGTACGTATCAAGGAATTACTGAATGGGTCTCCAGCCAATGACATAACTGTGATGGGATGGGTGAGGACATTCAGAAATAATCAGTTTATCGCGCTGAATGATGGTTCATGCCTGGCAAATCTGCAGGTAGTAGTTGATTTTGAACGTGAAGACCCTTCACTTTTAAAGCGAATTGCCACCGGGGCCTCACTGAAAATCACGGGAGACCTGGTAGCTTCACAGGGCAAGGGTCAGACTGTGGAACTTACAACTAAAAATATTGAAGTTCTGGGGGATTGCGATCCTGAAGTATATCCGCTGCAGCCAAAAAAACATAGTCTTGAATTTTTGAGAGAAATAGCTCACCTCCGTTTTCGCACCAATACATTTAGTGCGGTATTCAGAGTACGGCATGCTCTGGCTTTCGGAATTCATCAATTCTTTAACCAGCGAAATTTTGTCAATCTACATTCCCCGATTATCACGGGTAGTGATGCAGAAGGAGCCGGAGAAATGTTTCAGGTAACTACCCTTGATTTAAAAAATCCGCCAAGAAATGAGGATGGTGAAATCAATTACAAAAAGGACTTTTTTGGCAAGGCAACCAATCTAACGGTGTCAGGTCAGCTGGAGGCAGAGCTGGGAGCTTTGGCTCTGAGTGATGTGTATACATTTGGTCCAACATTCAGGGCTGAAAACAGCAACACATCAAGACACCTCGCAGAGTTTTGGATGGTTGAGCCAGAAGTTGCCTTTGCAGACCTGGAAGACAATATGAATCTTGCGGAAGATATGCTTAAGTACCTGATTCACTATGTCTTAGAAAACTGCGAAGAAGATCTTACCTTTCTTGAACAAAGACTGATTGATGAAGAAAAGCAAAAACCTCAACAGGACAGGTCAGAGATGACACTGCGGGAAAAATTACAATTCTGTATCACTCACCAATTTGAAAGACTCACCTACACTGAGGCTATTGACATTCTAAAAAACAGCACTCCAAATAAGAAGGGTAAATTCCAGTATCCGATAGAAAAATGGGGTGCAGACCTGCAATCGGAACATGAAAGATACCTCGTTGAAAAACATTTTAAAAAGCCTGTAATACTTACCAATTACCCTAAGGAAATCAAGGCATTTTACATGCGCATGGATGATGACGGAAATACGGTTCGTGCCATGGATGTTTTGTTTCCCGGAATCGGAGAAATCATTGGCGGATCGCAGCGTGAGGAGAGGTATGACGTGCTGGTATCAAGAATGCGTGAAATGCATATTCCTGCGGAAGAAATGTCATGGTTTTTAGATACAAGAAGATTTGGAACTGTACCTCATGCAGGATTTGGGCTGGGATTTGAAAGGCTTGTTCAGTTTGTTACAGGGATGGGGAATATACGCGATGTCATACCATTTCCTAGATTCCCCGGCAATGCTGAGTTTTAAAGCAGTACGGAACAACTTATATGCGTATACGTCATAGTTTTTAGTAGCCTTTGTTACCATGTGGTATGATAAAAATTTATATATTTGCTGATTATTTCATTTAATCCGAAACTATGACATCATCCAATTCAGGCGGAAAAGCAGTGATATTATTTGATGATGGAACACATTATTTTGGGAAAGCTGCCGGAATCTCAGGTACTACCACAGGAGAGGTGTGTTTTAATACAGGAATGACCGGGTATCAGGAGATTTTTACAGATCCTTCCTATTACGGGCAAATTCTGGTAACAACCAATGCGCACATTGGTAATTATGGCACAAAAAAGCAGGATACAGAATCTGAAAAAGTCCAGATTGCAGGCCTTGTTTGCAGAAATTTTACAACAGAATATTCCAGAATTATGGCAGATTCTGATATTCAACAATATTTCGAAAATAATCGCATTGTTTGCATTTATGATGTGGATACAAGAGCAATTGTACGCCATATACGGCAAAAAGGTGCCATGAATTGCATTATATCTTCAGAAATTTTTGACCTGGAAGAACTGGCGAAAAAATTAAAGCAGGTACCATCGATGGAGGGGCTTGAACTCGCCAGCAAAGTTTCTACTGCTGAAGCCTACACGCTTGGTGATGAAGGCAGCAGCATCAGGATTGCAGTAATGGATTTTGGCACTAAAGCAAATATCCTGAGGAGCTTTACTGAAAGAGGCGTATTTTTAAAGGTTTTTCCTGCCAAATCATCTTATGAAACAATGTCTGCGTGGAACCCTGATGGATATTTCCTGTCCAATGGACCCGGAGACCCTGCAACTATGGATTATGCTATTGATACTGTAAAATCTATATTAAAAGCAGAAAAACCTGTATTCGGAATTTGCCTGGGTCATCAGATTCTTGCGCTTGCCAATGGTATTCATACCTATAAAATGCGCAATGGACACCGGGGTGCCAATCATCCGGTAAAAAATCTGTTGACCGGGAAATGCGAGGTAACCAGCCAAAACCACGGATTTAGTGTGGCACTGGAAGATCTCGACAAATATAAAGACAGCATTGAACTTACACATATCAATCTGAATGATCAGACTGTGGAAGGAATAAGATTGAAGTATAAACCAGCATTTTCGGTACAATATCATCCTGAAGCCAATCCAGGACCTCACGATTCCAAGTATTTATTTGATGATTTTATACAATTAGTAAAGCAAGTTAAACAAAACTGAAATGAGTGTTATAGTAGATATCAGAGCGCGGGAAATACTTGATTCAAGAGGTAATCCTACCGTTGAAGTTGAAGTACTTACAGAAAATGGTTGCCTGGGAAGAGCTGCTGTTCCTTCAGGTGCATCCACAGGCAAATATGAAGCTGTAGAGCTTAGAGATGGTGATAAAACCAGATATCTGGGAAAGGGAGTTTTAAATGCATGTGATCATATCGATGACAAAATCCGTGAAGCACTGATAGGCGAAGATGTATTTGAACAGCGGTATATTGATGACATTATGATAGAACTTGATGGAACTGAGAATAAGTCCAATCTTGGCGCCAATGCCATTTTGGGTGTTTCTCTGGCAGTTGCCAAAGCGGCCGCTGAAGAATCAGGTCAGTCTCTATACAGGTATATCGGGGGAGTCAACGCTCACGTAATGCCTGTGCCCATGATGAATATTTTAAATGGAGGCTCGCATGCAGACAACAGTATAGATTTTCAGGAATTTATGATCATGCCCCTGGGTGCAGATTTATTCTCTGATGCGCTGCGGATGGGTGTTGAGGTATTCCATCACTTGAAGACGGTACTAAAATCAAAAGGCTATTCGACTAATGTTGGAGATGAAGGAGGTTTTGCCCCGAATATAAAATCCAATGAAGAAGCTATAGAAATTGTACTGAAATCTATAGAATCCGCAGGCTACAGACCCGGTATAGACATTATGATTGCACTTGATGCTGCAGCATCAGAATTTTATAATGAGGAGGAGCAGATTTATCATTTCCATAAATCAGGAGGTCAGAAGCTTAGCACGGAAGAAATGGTTAATTACTGGAAAACATGGGTAGAAAAGTACCCTATCGTTTCCATTGAAGACGGATTGCATGAAGATGACTGGACAGGATGGCAACAACTTTGCGCTGCCATTGGAAATAAGGTACAAATTGTAGGCGATGATCTTTTCGTAACCAATACTAAAAGGTTAAAAAGGGGTATTGAGCAAAAAGCAGCGAACTCCATTCTTGTAAAAGTAAATCAAATCGGATCACTCACTGAAACTATTGATGCCGTACAGCTTGCTACAAGAAGCGGATTTACAAGTGTTATGAGCCACCGTTCAGGTGAAACAGAAGACACAACCATAGCCGATCTTGCAGTAGCTCTTAATACAGGACAGATAAAAACGGGATCTGCGTCCAGAAGTGACAGAATAGCAAAATACAATCAGTTGTTGCGCATTCAGGAAGAATTGGGAGATTCGGCAATTTACCCGGGAAAGACTCTTTTTTCAAGATGATTTTATATGCAAAGGATGTCAAATAGAGACTATTAATTGTGTTTATAACAAGATCCATGCTGACCATTCCATAATGAAAAAAATAACATGAAGGAAAATAATCAGATTACAACCGAAGTCTCCCGTCTGTTAGGGGTACCATCACAATGGTTAAATAAGTTTACCGTGGTGAGCTTAATTTTTCTGGTCTGGATTTTATTTCTTGACAAATACAATGTGTTTGCATCCAGTAAAATCAATGGCATAATTTCCAAAATGGAAAATGAAAAAAAGTCTTACGAAAGTAAAATTGCACAGGCAATTCTTGACAAGCAGGATTTAGAAAAAAATCATGAAAAATATGCCAGAGAAAAGCATTTAATGCATAAACCCGGCGAACAGATTGTGATTATTGAAAAACAAAAAGCAGAATAAATCTTATCCAGATGAGTGTATTAGTGAACAAAAATTCGAAGATAATTGTACAGGGATTTACCGGTAAAGAAGGGACTTTTCATGCCGAGCAAATGATTGACTATGGTACAAATGTTGTGGGTGGGGTGACTCCGGGCAAAGGGGGAACACTGCATTTAGGTAAGCCGGTTTTTAACAATGTCAGGGATGCCGTCAAACAGGCAGGAGCAGACACGAGCATTATTTTTGTGCCGCCCGGTTTTGCAGCTGATGCCATCATGGAAGCTGCTGAAGCAGGTATAAAGGTAATTATCTGTATCACTGAAGGTATTCCCGTTCAGGATATGGTAAAAGCTAAAGCCTATATCGAAAAATATCCTTGCACGCTAATAGGACCTAATTGTCCGGGTGTTATTACTCCGGAAGAAGCAAAAGTAGGCATCATGCCTGGATTTGTCTTTAAGAAAGGGCGTATTGGTGTGGTTTCAAAATCCGGAACATTAACTTACGAAGCTGCCGATCAAATTGTAAAAGCTGGCTTAGGGATATCAACGGCTATTGGAATTGGAGGTGATCCGATTGTAGGAACGCCAACAAAGGATGCTTTAAAACTACTCATGGAAGACCCTGAAACAGATGGTATAGTGATGATCGGGGAAATTGGCGGAAATTATGAAGCTAATGCAGCAAGATATATCAAAGAAACCGGTAATAAAAAACCAGTCGTAGGTTTTATTGCAGGCCAGACTGCACCAAAAGGCCGTACTATGGGCCATGCCGGTGCCATAGTTGGAGGACACGATGATACTGCAGAAGCTAAAATGAAAATCATGTCAGAATGCGGCATTCATGTTGTGCATTCTCCTGCTGATATAGGAGAAACCATGAAAAAAGTATTATCACGATAATCATTGCTTATTTTGGTTTTAAGATGCAAAAGTGGAGGTCGCTCCATATAAACGCTGCATCTCTTCGAAGGCCATACGCAATGAGGTCACCTTCTCTTTACTTATAATCAGATATTGGGCACTTTGCTTTAAACTGAATCCATGCTTTAATGGATCTGTTGCGATATATTTCATGAGATTCTGAAAAGATGCCGTTTCGTAATAAGTAGATTGTGGATTTGAAATAAAATATCCATTCATTTTGCGGTTTTTAAGTACAACCCTTTCAAATCCGAGTTTTTTGCATACCGACCTTAATCTCAACCCATAAAACAGCTCGTCAACCTGAGCGGGAAGTTTACCAAACCTGTCTTTGAGCATTTTGCGGAATTTTGCAATATCATCTTCACTTTCAAGGCTGTCAAGCTTGGTATATAAGTTGAGTCGCTCCTGAATATTACTCACATAAGTATCCGGGATAAGCATTTCAATATCTGTATCAATATCAACTTCCCTCACAAAGGATTCTTTTTTAGCATTTTCCTCTGCGAAAAGTTCTTTGTACTCATTTTCCTTTAATTCAATAACGGCTTCCTCCAAAATTTTCTGATAGGTTTCATAACCTATATCGGCAATAAAACCACTCTGCTCTGCTCCCAGTAAATTGCCGGCACCCCTGATATCCATATCTTTCATGGCAATTTGAAAACCACTGCCCAGGTCGGAAAATTCTTCCAGCGTCTTCAATCGCTTCCGCGCCTCCTGAGTCAAAACTGAAAGCGGAGGGGCAAATAAATAACAAAATGCACGTTTATTTGATCTGCCTACCCTTCCCCTCAACTGATGTAAATCACTCATACCAAATTGATGTGCATTATTGATAATCATAGTGTTTGCATTGGGAATGTCCAAACCTGTTTCAATAATATTAGTGCACACGAGCACATCAAATTTTCCGTCGATAAAAGCGATAAGCGTATCTTCCAGGTCACCTGAATCCATCTGACCGTGAGCAACAGCCACACTTACATCAGGGCACATTTTTTTGACCATATCGGCTACTTCCTGAAGGCTTTTAACCCTGTTGTGTACAAAAAAGACCTGACCGCCTCTGTTGACTTCATAATAAATTGCCTCTTTTACAAGCTCTTCGCTAAAAATACGTCTTTCCGTATAAATGGGTTGCCTGTTGGGGGGTGGAGTCCTGATAACAGATAAGTCCCGGGCTGCCATGAGAGAAAACTGAAGTGTTCTGGGTATTGGCGTTGCGGTCAGCGTAAGTGTGTCCACATTCACCTGTAAGCTGCGAAGTTTTTCCTTGGCAGCTACCCCAAATTTTTGCTCCTCATCAATAATTAACAGGCCCAGGTCTTTAAACCTGATCTGCTTACTGAGTATGGCATGTGTTCCTATCAGGATCTCGACTTTACCTTCTGCGGCATTCGCGATGATATCGTTTTTATCCTTTGTCGATCTGAATCTGTTGATGTAATCCACACTAACTCCAAATTCTTTCAGTCGTTCATTGAATGTCTTGTAATGTTGCAGTGCCAGAATGGTTGTGGGAACAAGAACGGCAACCTGTTTTCCGGAGACCACTGCCTTGAATGCTGCTCTTATAGCCACTTCAGTTTTTCCAAATCCAACATCACCACATATAAGCCTGTCCATTGGATATGGCTTTTCCATGTCTTCCTTTACCTGCTGCGTAGCTGTAATCTGATCAGGGGTATCCTCATAAATAAATGAGGCTTCAAGTTCATTCTGCAGATAACCATCAGGGGGAAATGAATATCCGCGGGAGGCTTTACGCTGTGCATATAATTTGATAAGCTCCTTGGCAATATCCTTTATTTTAGACTTTGTCTTTCGCTTTAGATTTTTCCATGCATCACCACCTATTTTGTTCAGCTTAGGCTCAGTTCCATCTTTACCAACGTAACGCGAAATCTTGTGAAGTGAATTAATACTGACATAGAGAATATCATTATTCTGATAAATGAGCCTTACCGATTCCTGTTTATGTCCGTTTATTTCAATCGTCTCAAGTCCGGAATATCTGCCAATTCCATGATCAATATGTGTCACAAAATCTCCGGGTTGCAATTCCCTTAGCATCTTAAGACTAATAGCCATTTCCTGGGTAAAACCCTGCTTCAGTTTAAACCTGTGAAACCGCTCAAATATCTGATGATCTGTAAAGCAGGCTATATTTAAATCAAAATCCGTAAATCCTCCGTGGAGGGACTTCAAAACAGGATTGAACTGAACGTTCACCCCCATATCTTCAAAAATATTGTAAAATCGTTCTACCTGCTTGGGGTTATCTGTAAAAATAAAATTTGTGATTCCTTTCCGGCTATTTTCCTTAAAATGATCTATGAGCAAATTGAAATTCTTCTGAAAAGGTGGTTGAGGAGCAGTATTAAAATGAAAGGTAAAATCCGGAACTGCAAATCTTTCCGGCCTTTCCAGCAGGAGCATATCAAAACCGGCCATTTCACCTGTAATAGCCCCGGGCAATACGAATGCCCTTTCTGCAAATATTTCCTTTAATTCTTCTTCAGATTTTGCCAAAGCACTTTCGGCAAAAATTTCGGCTTTTTCAAAGCATAGTTGCAATTTATCTACCAGTGAATCAAGATCTTTAACACAGATAATTGCAGACGGATGTAGCACTTCAAAAATACTGACTTTCTGGTCACTGGTAAACTTATTGCTTATATTGGGAATAATCGCAATTTTTCCAATCTCCTGTATGGAAAGCTGAGTAGTGGGATGAAAAGTCCGGATACTCTCTACTTCGATATCCAGTAATTCAATCCTGTAGGGCCACTCATTGCCGTAGGTGAAAATATCGATAATGCCTCCTCTAATGGAAAATTGTCCCGGCTGGTATACAAAATCAACTCTTTCAAAACCATATTCCACCAAAAACTCAATCAGCATGTCCAGATCAAGCATTTCGCCCTTTTGGATCACGAGCTGATTCACTTTTATAAGTTCAGGATCAACCGCTTTTTCAAAAATTGCTTCGGGATAACTGACTATAATATTGGGTTTCTCCTTTAAAAATCCAATTTTATTGGTTGTCTCAGTTCTTTGGAGAATATTATGCTTGTCCAGCTCCTCAAACTGCAGTGGTCTTTTAAAGGAATCCGGTAAAAAAGTAACCTGAATCCCTTCAGAAATGGATTCCAGGGTATTCGAAATATAGGCAGCTTCCTCTTTGTCCCGGGCTATATATAATAAAGGCTTTCTTGATTTAATCACGATGGACGCAACAAGAAAACAATCAACCCCACCTGAAATTCCGGTAAAAAGAACTTTACGCCGGGAATCTCCGGACGTCATTTTTATAAATTCTTCCGCCTGCTTCATTTCAGTGAAGCAGACCATCAAGTCACTTAAACTATTCACAGCACAAATTTAGGCATTTGTTTTGCAGGAAAACAAAGGAATACTCAATAACCTGTATTATTTTAATATAATTTGTGAGTTAAAGCAAATAAGACGGACTATGGAAACATACGAATATTACACCCGCCTGAAGAAAAAAATCGGTCGAATTATAGACCCTTCCATAAGTGATTCGCCTCTTGAAAAATGGATAGATTTTGTTTTCATCCTGGTAATTAGTTTAAATATCATTGCTGTCATCGTCGAAACTGATCAAAACATAGGAAATAAGTATCCGCATTATTTCAGGATGTTTGAATCATTTTCAATATTTTTTTTACTGTGGAATATCTGCTTAGAATTTGGACCATAACCAATAAACCAGGCTACTCACATCCTCTTCTGGGAAGACTCAAATATATCTTTTCCTGGGGAGGAATGATAGATATTTTATCAATACTTCCATTTTACCTGCATTATTCCAGAATACTGGATTTAAGAATTATAAGAATATTTTCACTTTTCAGATTTCTAAAAATAATCAGATTTAAAAGATATCAGGAAGCAGTAAAAATTTTTAAAAATGTCTTTATAATTAAAAAAGAAGAACTATTAATGTGTCTTTTATTAACTGTCGTGATCATTGTTGCCACCTCGAGCCTGATGTTTATGGCAGAACGACACGTACAGCCGGATAAATTCTCCAGTATTCCAGAAACAATGTGGTGGAGTGTCATAACATTAACCACAATAGGCTATGGTGATGTAATTCCCGTCACTGTATTTGGAAAGATATTAACCGCTATCATGTCTATTGCTGGAATAGCCATTCTTGCATTACCTACAGGTATTCTGGCGTCAGGCTTATCTTCTGAATTTGAAAAAAATAAAGCATATGGTTTGCTCACATTGCGGAAAAGAAAGTGAATTAAAGTAAAGATCATTTTTAGAAAGCCGGAATAAAGTTTTATATGTTTATTTTTAAATCATCACGCTCTATGTGACTGGTTTTTTAAGGTTATATGGAATTCGTATGAGAAATAATCATGGTGTTTTTTGTGTTCATCTTATGCTCATTTCATAAAACAAATATTCATTATTTTTACGCCCCAGGCAAAAGTCCATTTTTAAAAGAATGAAACAACTTTTACTTTTTTTACTTTTAATAACCACTGAAGTTTCGGCGCAGCTGATATTTAGGGATATTGATAAAAAATGCCCGGATAGTGAAATTTAGGAAATGCATGCGGCATACCTGAACGTAAGAGATAGCTTAGTCAATAATAAGTTTGATTATTATGCGGCTCATATTCTGGAGTCAAACGGCAAATATTACATGATTCCAGAGGGGCATTTCAATGTTTATCTTTGGCAAAATGGAATTTGGAAAAATCTATATAAAGGAATTTTTTTCGGATACAATTTTAAGAGCACTAAATTTGTATCCAACGGAAAAATATATTCTTTTGGAAGATATGGCTACTGGAAAAGCCATGGTCAAATCATCCAGTTTATACCTGACAAAGGGGAATGGGAACTGGTAAAATTTGTAGAAGGTCTGCGCAATAGTCATGCCTATTGCACGGAAAAAGGGTTATTCATTATTGGCGACACCTGTAAATTGGTAGATCTTAATAAAAAGACGATCGGGATATTTCACAATCATTCCTATGATTTGAAATATAATGAATATCAAAGAACACCCACTTTGGAACTAGACAGCTTTTATTTTATTGCATCAAAACCGCAGTTCATTATCAATAAATATACACATGAAAGTTACACTACTGATGTCAATCCGTTTAAATCCTTAATGTATGCATTTTACAATAACCGGGATATGGTCTGGATGTACAATGACACTATTATCAGAATTTACAATGATGGAATGGTCAGAGACACATTTGACATTCAGGAAGAACTTCAGTTTTTTGTTTCTCAAAAGAAAAAATCAGATCAGTCAAGATGGGCATGGTTTTCCTTACTTCTACTGATTCCTGCTATAGTATGGTGGTCACGTCTTCAAAAATCAAAATCAAAGAAACTACGGTTATACCAGATCAAGTGGGATAATGTTTTTATCAAGCCGCTATTAGATTGTCATCATCAAATAATTTCAGTGGAGAGACTGGATGCAATTCTGGAGATTACTGATATAAAGCCATCAGAAACACAGAGATACAGAAGGTCTCAGTTAATCAAAGAAATTAATCAGGAATTTAAATCCAAAAAAGGTATGGATTTAATTATAAGAGAAAATGACCCGGAGGATGGCAGGAGGTACCAGTACAGAATTGGATAAGTGCTATATAATTATTTAAAATAAAAAAGTGTACTTCATTTATGCAGAGTACACTTTCTATAGTTTAAAATTTTAATCAGTAGATCAATCACACAGAGGGTCTGTCTTTAAGAGTTAAGGCGGGCTCAGATACATACGATCTATGTATTTAAACTAACTCACAATATCTATCAGATATGCAAACTAAATAAATAGATTCAGGCAAACCAATTATAAACCGGTTTAATCTGAAATTTTTAAAAGGTTTATCTAAAAAATAAGCGCAGTAATCGAAAACATGTATAAAATTTAACAAAAAAAGGTAAAATTGCATCAAAATATATGCTTATGTACAAAAAGTATGGCGCCATATTGCTATTCAGTTGTTTTACGGCCTCTATCGTTTTCGGACAGGGTAATGAAGAAATTTCAGCAAATCTGAAAAATCACATTTATTATCTGTCTGCAGATTCTCTGGATGGTCGCGGGCTTTCCACTCCTGGACATACAAAAGCAGGTATCTATATCGCAGGATTATTTAGTGATATCGGTCTCAAACCATTCGATGAAGACTATTATCATGAATTTGACCTGAGGATTGAGCTTGTGAGCATCACAGGAAAAAATGTAATTGGTATAATTGAGGGAAGTGATCCTGTATTAAAAAACGAATATATTGTTGTTGGCGCACATTATGATCATTTGGGTTATGAAGTCAAAAACAATGAAAAGATAATCTATAATGGAGCTGATGACAATGCTTCAGGGGTTGCGGGAATTATGGAAATTGCGAAAATTTTGATGCATAAAAAAGAAACCCTTCGCAGGAGTGTAGTCATTGTCGCGTTTGATGCTGAAGAATCGGGATTAAAGGGTGCTGAGGCATTTGTCAGCCAGAATAATATGATTCCTGCAGCTTCCGTAAAAGCTATGTTCAGTCTCGATATGATTGGTATGTATGACGCTTATGAAGGGCTGGATCTTAAAGGAATTGGATCGATAAAAGGGGGAAGTGAAATGGCCAGGGAGCTGGCGAAAAATATGACCATTTCATTAAAGGATACCAGCGACGAAATTGAGGCACGCACGGATACCTGGCCATTCGGACAGCAGGGAATTCCTGCCATACATGCTTTCACAGGTCTTAAGTCTCCATATCATAAACCGGAAGACGATGCTGACAAGCTGCAGTACAATTCAATGAAGAACGTTGTATTATTTATGGCGGAACTCATTCACAAACTATCCGTAAAGGATAATCTGGAATCTGGGGTGAAGCAAATTTATGTATCTAAAGGCAGGTTTATTAAATTTTCAACTGGAGTTCTTGGCGGAATTGGAAATTCATTTCACCAATATCCAGATGAATTTTACCGGGCCAAAAGTAAACTAACATTTACCGGGGGTCTTTTTGCTCAGATTAATTTTGGAAAAAAAGTCAGTCTGAATACGGAGGCATTTTACGATTATAATGCCAGCTTTATAGCAGGCAGCGGATCCAACGGAAAAAAAGCTGAAATGTATAGAAATTCCATCACAGTGCCCGCTATAATCCAATACAATGTATTAAATATAAATGGAATAGTTAAGGCCTACCCTATGGCAGGCGCATATTACAGATACTCCTTTTCCGGGAGTGTAGATGGCAGCACGCTGCTGTATGAAAACAACTGGTCGCCGGAAGAATGGGGTTATGCTATTGGTTTTGGGATGGATATTATGAAATTTAAGATTTCGTACCTCAACATGTCTTCACTGCAATCAATTTCAAAATTTGATAATATCCGTTATAACGGAGGGCTTTTTAGAATTGGCTACACATTTTAATCAATTGATTTAATATATAATAAAATTTACTTACTTATATATTATTGAATTAGTATAATTTATATATTAATAAATATCATCTTTAAACATAATCAGGTAATTTTCCGATTTAGATTTGTTTTTTAAAACGTAGATTTTTCGCTTTATTGAACCAGGCTTGTGCAATATAGCAGAAGTTATTTCTTGAATTAAAATTTTTACTTCTCATACGATGCTGCAATCTTAAAAAATATTGTAGCCTCAGTCTGCATCAAATGATTGTCCGATTTCGGACTGCACGATTATCGTAAAAAGAAACAATCACCTCCTCTGGTTTGATTCCTTTTTACCTATCCTGTATAAACCAATTTCAGCGATATTTGGTACGTCCCGACTGGAAAGTATCTTAAATCTCCAGATCTTGCTTTTGCGTTTTTCAAATGAAAGTAACCGCTTGTAACCAATTGTAGTGCCTTTACATACTTGTTCCCATTGCCCCGACACATTTTTACATTCAAGCGTAAAACCCGCTATACGCTGTCCTTTGGCGATATTTTCCTGAACCATCAGTAAATCTATAGCTTCATCTTCAGAAGTATATATATAAACAGCTGCTGTGTCGTTGTCTGTCAAATGAAAATCTGTGTGAATCGCTCTATCCGTACAGGATTCTGTGATATTATCTCCTCGATAAAATATTTTATCAACATAATTTCTGTAGAATGTGTGATCATACAGCAATTTAAAATCGGCCAGGGAAATACTGTCATTAACATGAATTTTGCCTTCAGGTCCGGGAGGAACATTCAGCAACAGAGTTCCATTTCGCCCTACAGATGTCATGTATATATTGAAGATTTCCGCACCGGTTTTTACCCTTTCATTTTCCGTAGAATGGAAAAACCATCCAGGACGAATAGACACATCCGTTTCAGCTGGATACCAGATTAAGGCGGTCGCTTTCTCCAGCATTTCGGTATTCTCCCACATGGAAGCTGCTGTCAAATCACCAAGAGGCGAAAAAATCTTTAGGTTCTGGTATTTTTGCATTTCTTCTGCCAATGGCCGGCCGTATGCCGGTATTACACTCCATTCTGTCTCCCTTCCTGCACCCGTTTCTGTCCCAACCCATCTGATATCAGGACCCATGATAGCTATAGTCGCTTCAGGCTGTAATTGCCTGATGACTTTAAACCATCTCGCAAAATCATAATTTTGTTTTTTTCCATTGGCATCTGCTCCATTGGCGCCATCCAGCCATACTTCTGCAATTTCTCCATACCTGGTCAGCAGTTCGCTCAATTGTGCAACAAATAAATCATTGTAAGCGTCACTCCCATAGGTGGGTGCATTTCTGTCCCATGGTGACAAATAAATTCCAAACCCGATATTGTGCTTCCAGCAGGCATCTGCTACTTGTCTGACTACATCGCCTTCTCCATTGGCCCACGGCGTATATTTTACAGAATGTTTAGTTGTCGAAGTGGGCCATAGGCAAAATCCATCATGATGCTTTGCCGTAAAAATCACCTGCCGAAAACCACTTTTCTTTAGTGTAGTTATCCACTGACTGACATCGATCTGAGTTGGATTGAAAGTGCCCGGAGATTCACTTCCGTCACCCCATTCGCGATCTGTAAACGTATTCATACCAAAATGAATAAAGGCTGTAAGTTCAAGCTGCTGCCATTTCAGCTGCCTTTCATCTGGCACCACCCATGCTGATTTTTGAATAATTTCTTCATAGGAATCCAAGCTGTCAATGAACAACATCTGCTGATAATACTGGCTTTTTAAGTCTGTACTTCCGGCAAAAAAAAATGCAGTCGTAAAAATTATAAATTTAACTATCTTGTGAAACCTGCATAGCATACCAATCATTTTGTTAGTATAAATAAACACTAAATTTATGACTTAATTTAAAAATAAACATATCCCAAATGCATGGACAACAAACGTAAAAAAAGATTTTTAATTATTTGGTTAATCTTATGTTTAGATACCCTTCATTTTTTCGCTCAGGAAATCAAATATGGTATTAATAACTATATAACTTATCAGGTTGGTGATATACCCTTGGTTATCTCTGTCCCCCATGGCGGCGCATTGGCACCGTCTTCGATACCGGACAGAACCTGCCCCAATGCAGTAACTGTAACAGACCTAAACACGCAGAATATTGCCAAAGAACTGTCAATCAGCATATTTAATCTGACAGGATGCTACCCTCACATTGTTTATTGCAACCTCAAAAGATCCAAACTGGACTGTAACAGGAATGTTACTGACGGGACATGTGAATTTCCTGAATCAATGACTGCATGGCAAGAATACCATGGATTTTTAAAAGAAGCACTCTTAAATGCAGACAACGAACATATTTACAATACCTTTTTATTGGATATTCACGGACACGGAAAAGCAAACCAACGCATTGAACTTGGATACCTGTTAGATGAACAGGACCTTGAAAATACAGATCTTGTTCTCAATACTTCGGCGTTGATTAACAGTAGCTCTATCAAAAACCTAGCATTCCAGAATAAAAACAATCTTAAACATGCAGATCTGATAAGAGGCCCGTTAAGTTTTGGCACATTATTGCACGACAAGGGATACCCTACAGTCCCCAGCAGTCAAATACCATCGCCAGGCGGAGACAACACCTACTATAACGGAGGTTACATAACCTCTAATTACACAAGCTACAACCAGCAAATTTCAGCCAACGGATTTCAGATTGAATTAAATTACACCGGCATCAGAAATAACTCGGAAAATATTAAAAAATTTGCGAGCGACCTGGCTGTTGTTATTCTGGAATATATGCACACCCATAGGGATATTGCTAAAAAAAGCTGTCAACCTGCAAGCATAGTTCCATCAGAATTTGAAATTTCGGAAATATGGTATCGACCGGAATCTCACAGCATTTGTTTCAGTGGAAATGAAATTTATGATTTGGAATATCAAATTTACCATTACGATGGAAAGTTAATATCTTCCGGTAAAACGATATCTGCTGTCATTGAATTGTCCAATGAAATGCGGTCGGGGCTCTATATAATGCAACTTAGACAAAGGGATGGTATGTTGATAAAAGCATTCAAATTTGTCATTGATTAAAGACCCGAAACCTAAAATGGGTTATATTTGTCTTTTAAACTTCAACCCCTGAAATGAAAAAGCATCTTTGGTTATTACTGCCTTTTATATCTTTTTTTGCGTCATGCACCACCAAAGAAAATACAAGTGCGATCCAGGATCCTGGTATTTTCCATCAATCCGTAAAAGCAATTACAGATATCATTGTTCATGATATTTTTTCTCCTCCTGTTGCCAGCAGAATTTATGTATATTCGAGTATTGCAGCCTATGAAGCGGGACGTTGGCAGGATTCTTCAACACTATCACTTGCGGGACAACTTCATGAACTAAAAACTTTCCCCCAGCCCAAGTCCGGAGAGAAACTATGTTTCCCCTGTGCAGCAACGCTTGCTTTTCTTAAAATAGGTAAAGCGCTTACTTTTTCGGAAGACAGCATCCAGTTACAAATTGATGCAGTTAAAAAACATTACAAATCACTTGGCGTTGATCATAAAGTTCTTCAAAATTCAGAAGAATTTGCAGATAAAACAGTAAGCCATGTTTTAGAGTGGGCAGGTAAAGACAACTACAAGCAGACACGGTCTTTTCCAAAATACAGTCTGGAAAAAGATCCGGCAACATGGAAACCCACCCCTCCCGGATATATGGATGGCATTGAGCCTTCGTGGAATAAAATAAGAACTTTTGTTATAGATTCTGCACAAATGTTTGCCCCTCCACCTCCAACACCCTATAATATAACTGATCAAAACAGCCAGTTCTACCAGGAAGTTATGGAAGTATATCAAACCGTAAAAAATCTTAATCAGGAACAAAAGGACATTGCCAATTTTTGGGACTGCAATCCTTACAAATTGAATATCACAGGCCATGTCATGCACGCTGTAAAAAAAATAACTCCTGGAGGACACTGGATAAATATTGTACATGTTGCCAGTGAAAAGGCAGATGCAGATTTTATTACATCATTAAAATCCTATGCCCTCGTTTCTCTATGCCTGGCCGATGGTTTCATCAGTTGCTGGGACGAAAAATACAGAAGCAGATATGTACGTCCAGAAACAGTTATCAATGAGTTTGTTGACCAGCAGTGGCTGCCACTATTACAAACACCTCCTTTCCCTGAATATACGAGCGGGCATAGCGTAATTTCAAATGCGGCAGCAGAAGCCATGACAAAGCTCTACGGAGAAAATTTCAGTTTTGTTGACAGCACAGAAATAGAATTTGGTTTATCTGCCAGATCATTCAGGTCCTTTTACCATGCGGCTGATGAAGCGGCAATTTCTCGCTTATACGGAGGGATTCATTTCAAGCCTGCTATAGTAAATGGCTCAGAACAGGGAAAGAAACTTGGTAAATACATAGTTGAAAAAATAAAGTTTGAATAAATTAGTCGTATTCCAGCTTCTTAGACTCATCCCCTGCCTGAAAATCGACATAGTATAATATAAGATTCATCATCTCATCAACTGTGCGCCACCCATAACCTGTATCCTGTGGTGGGATTGAAGGGTTGTCAGCATTATTGACTGTATTGTCATAAACACCTTCCATGATAATAACTGAACCCTTTGGAATAACCAGGAGATTCTCAAAGACATACGTCATCTGCCAGTTAAAATCCCAATCATCAATTTTAATAAGGGGAATCATATCACCATCAGTGGTAATGGCAAAGGCTCTGAAGGACTTTGCCAAAAGGTGTGCATGTGGCTGGATGGTAAGCAAAGATATATCCTGAGGCAAAATACCGGAACTGATATAAAAAGTCCGCTCCGAATTGGCTGGTATGATAAAAGGGGGATTGGAAATATCCGTTTCACGCAAAATATAGGTTTTAACCTCTCGGGTGATTTCATTCGGATCAGAAAGATACATATGTATGGTGCTTCTGTCCTGTTCTGTCACACTCGAAGGACTATAATGCATGTTCAGAATGATATCAGAGTTTTTCCTCAGGTATTTGCCGAATCCCTTTGGAAATCGGAAATTGAAATTTCCCGGTACCCAGCCATACAGGAATTCATCCGCAAGAGGTTTGCGCTGAAAAGCATATACAGCGGTGTCATTTTCCGACATACCATCAATTCCGGAGATCTGATTTGTAGTATCTACCATTATGCGGCTATGATGTACTCTCTTTTTGTTTCCCGGAATAAATTCCATTCCGGTGATAAATTTATCTTCTTGAATCCTTGTTGGAATATGAAAGAATCTGAAATCGTCCATACTATTGCCGTTAATTGTATAACTCTTATTCATAGAAAGAACTATATCCGGTCTGAAATACACTTTGCCGATTTTCTGCTTCCCTTTTTTATTAGGCCTGCCTTTTGGCATACCGCTGGAAATCCATTCCCTGACGACTAAGATATCTCCCTCCGTCATTATCCGTTCATCCCTAAAATGACTGAATGATGCATCAGCCTTCCAAGGTGGCATGTAGCGCGATTCTATAACATGTAATATAAAATTTGCCCTTGATTTTACGGCTTCATATGTATCGAGTTCGAATGGTCCCGGACCACCCTTGTGATGACAATCCGCACAGTATTTATTCAATATAGGAGATATCTGGTCATTATAAGTAATCTGGCCGAAATTAACACTCCAACAGTTACAATAAAGTGCTAAAAAGAAAATTAATCGAATGGACATCTTATTCAAAAACTAAATTATTACATGCAAAATACAATATTTGCCTTGAACAATGAATTATAGCGTATAAACATAAAAAAATCCGATCAGAAATAAATCTGACCGGATTTTCTTTTATTGCTTTAAAGATTGAAAATTACTGCTTGGTGAGGGTTACGGAAGCTTTGTCTCCATAACCATTTACCCAGTTGTACGTAATTTTTCCGGTAGCCGGATCTACGTCACCAGTGATGGTTAAAGTTTCACCAAAAGGCTCTGTCCATGCACCGCTGATTTTGTTGCACGCATCTGTTAGATCACCAATAAGCTTGTTTTTGGTTTTATCTGTATTAGCTATGTAAGCATCATCAATGCCATAGATTTCATACCATTTCTTGTATAATCCTGAAGAGAAATCACTGATTTCATACTTACCTGTACCCACTTTTTTAAGTGTCACCGTAGCTTCAGCTTCAACTGTACCAGGACAACATCCATCTGTGGAAGTACCGGAAGTAACACCTTTATAGGTGCCTTCCAGTGCAGAATTACAAACTACTCCAAAAGTCAATGTACAATTGGCACCTACTGAGTTGTTGCATATACCACCTGACCAGGTATCGAAGTACCTACCGTCCTGAGCCTTAAAGCCCCAGGAAATAACAAACTTGTCATTTGGCGAAAAATAACTGGAGGCTGATCTTCTGGCATCTTTAGGGTTATCGAATACATTTCTGGCACCTGCACCATCTTTGTAGTCAAATGAAATGCCCTTATACAGATTATATAAGTCCGCAGCGGTAAAAGACCATGCCTGCGGCGTTCTGGCTGCACCTGGAGACGCTAATGTTGTAATCTTTTTCTTGCCGTGAACAGCTGTTTTTGGCAGACCATCCTGATCAAGATAAGATTCTGACCATGAAACGTACAGGTCTACCTGAGATATCGTTACCTTACCATCAGTGGAAATCCACTGTAAGTCTCCCTCTAGTTTGGAGCCATTTATACCAAAAAACATACTTGTAGCAGTTCCTGCCTTATATTTTCCTAATCCATGAGGAACAGACTCAAAATCTGGATACGGATCAACAGGCTTTTCACAACCAACTGCCAATAAGCCCAACCCTATCAACAGTACATAATTATAAAATTTTAATATCTTCATTGTATTTTATTTTTAATTTAACCACTAATTATTTATCCCAGAAAATTGGAGCTGCATCAAATGCAATAGTTTTATAAGCAGCTGCATTTGGATTGAGCGTTAATTCTGTCTGAGGGTAAGGCAATCTTAATGGAAATCCTCTAACTGTGCCTTCAACATGCTCCTGAACATTGGTAGGAAGACCTGTTCTTCTGTAGGCATTATAAATTTCATACCCATTGCCATAAGAAGAGAACCAGAGTTGCTTCAGTACAACATTCAGTTTAGCAGAATTGCTGGATGCAGCATCGTATCTGCCCAACCAAAGGTTTACGTAATTTGTAATGGCAGCTGCAGTTGGTGCAACCGAGTTTAAATCAGTAGAAGTACCAAATGAAACTACTCTTGCTATATGGTTTCTGATGGCTTTCTCGAATTCAGCACGAGGATCTCCTGAAGCACCGAGTTCGAGCATAGCTTCAATTAAATAATAGCTGGTATTTACACCTGTAAGGAATGGATAAATTCCTCCGCCAGGAGCAGCATTTGCAGCAGGTGCGCCTGGATTGGCTACATCATAAAATCCACCACAAGGATATACTCCGGGTATGGTTCTAAAACCACCATCTGCAGGAATACCATCTGCATCACCACGGTCACGGCCAAAAATACCTGCAAGGAAATCCTTTTCAGCAGGACCGAAGGTCTTACCCTTGTCGATATACAATCTGTTGATAATATTCTGATTATTTACAACATAGCCATAGATACAAGGTTGTCCACCTGAACAAGGCTGTGTATTAAACTGTGTAGGGTCAGCAGAATCAAGAATTGTTTTAGTCTGTCTTCTGAAGTAAAAAGGCCATCTTGGATCTTCATCCACTAATGACTCAATCATCAGTTCATGACAAATGTAAGTATAGTCAAATTCACCGCCTGTATAAGCACCAGTGTACCATGGGTGGCGAATTGAAGTTGGGTCCTTACTGTATCTGAAGTTCATATCTTCAGCCGCTGTGGAGATAAATCCGCCTCCAGCAATAAGATCCTTGATTTTCTGGTCGGAACCTGAAATACCTTTCCTTGCTGTCATTAACAACTTCAGCTTAATGGTTTTTGCTGCCTTTGTCCAGTTAGCAATATTACCACTGTAAATAAGGTCTCCTGCAACTTTTACTGGACTACCCTTTGCAAAGTTGGCAATGGCTTCGTCCAGAAGAGTAAGACAGCTGGCATATACGTCAGCGTCCTTATCAAATTTAGGAGATATGATCTTATCCAGAGCATCACCCTGTCCTGCCTCAGTATAAGGAACATCACCAAACATGTCGACCATGGTCGCATAACCTACAGCTTTCAACGTCTGAGCAATACCCAGGTAATGAGGACTTGACTGGCTGGCTGCAATGAGACCCTCAAGATCTTTAAGCGGGCCTGTGTACATATCGTCCCACAAACCACCATAAGAATTGTTATTCAGGTCATATCTGGATAATGCCTGTGTTCCCATAAGCCCCATAAAAGTCTCAAAATCACCTTCATTGGAACCAAGGTTTGTCATCAAGCCAATCTGGATAGCTGTTAACTGCAATTCAGGCGCAGCAGTAGCCGGGTTATTAGGATCCTGGTTGATATCTAAATCAAACAGGCTACAACTGGATATCAACGAAACCGCAATGGTCAAAGTTGCCAGTCTAATGGATAAAAATATATTTTTCATTTTCATTGTCTGTTAATTTTAACTGGTTTTAGAATGTAGCATATAAGTTTACACCAAATCTTCTGGTATTAGGTGTAGTACCTAATTCAATACCCTGAATATTAGATGCCGCTGTAAAACCAAGTACTTCCGGGTCAGCATTTAAATCCTGCAGGAAGTTTGGTGCGAGGAACCAAAGATTTCTTCCGGATACGGAAAGTCTAAGGTTACCAAAAGGCGTATTCTTAATGACAGATTTAGGGAAGGTATATGCTACAGACAATTCACGAAGTCTGTACACTGTAGCGTCATAGATATTTGTTTCTGAAGCACCATATGCACCAAATCCTCTGGAGAAGTGAGACTCGAAAGGTGTAATACCTGTGGTATTTTGTACCAATTGTCCACTTTCATCCTTTACAGGCTCATATGTCTGTGGGCTTCCATAAACACCTGGTACTACTCGGAATGCCTCTCTGTCTTCCTGGAATGCAAGCATACCTCTCAACAATAGAGATGCACCAGTAGATGTGAATACATCACCACCCTGTTTCCAGTCAAATAATGCAGTAACAGACAAACCTTTATAGCTGAATGTATTAATTAAACCCATAATGAAATCAGGATTTGGATCTCCAACAATCTCATTGGTTGGCAACAGGAATGGAAGTCCATCATTCTTGGAAATCAAGAGCGGACTCGTGTTGTCTGTATTGTCAACCCTTGCATTCTTTGTTCCAAACAGCATACCATAAGGCTGGCCTTCACGATGAATATTACCAATATCCAATACACCACCAACAATGATTTCAGAACCATCTCCGGCATCAACAATTAATGATCGTATTCTGGTAAAGTTTAGGTTTGCATTCCAGTTAAATCCATTGTCAGACTTAACGATATCCAGATTAACTCCAAGTTCAATTCCCTGGTTCTGAATCTCACCCGCATTTACAATAGCAGAGGAGAATCCTGAACTTGTTGGTACGTCAGCAAAAGTAATCTGGTTGAAAGAATTTCTCTTAAACCAGGAGAAATCCAAACCAAGTCTGTTATTGAATAATCTTAAATCTGTTCCGAATTCCAGTTCTTTAGTCAACTCGTTTACAAGATCAGACTTACCGAGTACATTACCCAGTGAAGCGCGGTTTATTCTTGTACCTGCTGCTGTAACGAATGGCTGGTTAATGTTATAAACCGTAGCAGTTCTGTACGGGCTGGCTTCGTTACCAACCTGCGTGTAAGATGCTCTTACTTTAGCAAAAGAAATTGGAGTAGATGATAAATCCATCGCATCTGAAAGCACAAAAGATGTACTTACGCCTGGATAGAAGTATGAATTTGCCGAAGTTTCAGGGCTCTTAGGATTGACCAGGGTTGAAGACCAGTCATTTCTCGCTGTAATACCTACATACCAGTATTTTCTGAAACCAATATTGATATCTGCATAAGCTGCATATAATCTCTGCTGAGATTTGAAGTCAGATCTGCCAAGTACAGTGGTTACTGCTGCAAGGTTTTGTACAGAATTATCAATGATACCGTCTCCGTCGATAAACTTGCTGATATAAGTTCTTTCGTTCTGGTTCAAACCAGCAGTTACCGCAAGGTCAATATCATCAGTTAGATTTGTATTGGCCACCAGGTAATAGTTAAAGTCGAGTTCTGTATTTCTGATGTCGCTGTGCCACACTCTACCGTTTGGATCTCTTACACCTCCAGTACGTACCTTGCTTACCTGGCCGTCTGTGTAGGTATTGAATCCTCCTCTGGCATTGATAGACAACCAACTGGTAAGAGGATATGACAGGTTTAATGCTCCAAACGCTCTGTTGACGTTGCTGGTAAACCTGTTGTATTTAGTAAGCCATCGTGGATTGTCCAACGCTCTGTAGAAAATGTTACCACCGCCGACAGGGTTTTCAAAAGCCCATCCCATCAAATCCACGTTTCTAGGAAGATAGAACAACCTTGAATAAATACTGGCTTCGTCTGCACCCTGATAATCGGTATAGTATGAAGGCGCAATTGGCGGTGAATCCTGAGTTGTATTTACATAATTTACATTACCTGCAACAGAAAGTCCGTTATCAAGCTTTGCATTACCACCAAATGAAAGTGTAGTTCTGCTGGACTTAGAATTTTCAACTATACCGGTATTATCCATTCTGGACAACGTAGTGCTAAGACTTCTCTTCTCATCACCTGTTGCAACAGATAAAGAATTTTCAACCAGATTACCTACCTGAAAAAACTGATCCAGGAAGTTATAAGACTTTAATGGAATAGCTTTAGCGCGCTTCTTACCAGGGTTGTTTGGATCATCTTCCAGATACTCAGGGAAAATATTGGCATAGCCCTGTGAATTTGGATAACTATTGGTAATCAGCGGGTGAGGTACTGTACCTTCAGGATATCCGTTGGCATAAACCTTGGAATAACGCTGTGTTCCTGCATGGTATTGCTGATTGATCCTGTCTACATGCTCAGGAAAAGGAGCTCCCCAGTTACCGATAAATCCACCATTATAATTCTGGTCAGATCCCTGCGTGTAAACGCTCTGGTAGTTTGGTAAGCTAGATATTCTCTCCTGTGCGTAAGAAGACTGGTATGTAATTTCAAGTCCCTTATTGGATTTCTTTCCTGTTTTTGTTGTAATCAGGATTACTCCGTTTGTTGCTCTGGAGCCATAAAGTGCCGCTGCAGCTGCACCTTTAAGTACAGAAACTGATTCAATATTGTTTGGATCGATATCGAAAGCTCTGTTGGAGAATTGCGTAGCCTGACCAGTTGCATTGACAGAATTATCAAAAGGAATACCATCTACAACAAAGAGTGGCTGCGTATTTCCGGTCAGAGATGAAAAACCTCTGATGTTGATTTTTGTTGACTGACCAGGTGCTCCTCCGGCTCCGGTAATATTGACACCGGCAACCTTACCCGAAAGGGCTCTGATGGGGTCAGCTTCTGCTCTCTGAACGAGCTGATCGCTACCCAAATCGGTAACGGCATATCCAAGAGATTTCTTTTCTCTTCGGATACCCAGGGCAGTAACTACCACTTCATCCAGTAACTTACCTTCTGTCATCGTAATATTGATGACATCGGAAGTTATGGCAACTTCCTGTGTAGTGTATCCTGTGTAGCTAAAAACCAAATCAGTTATTCCGGCAGGAACAGAAAGCTTATACATGCCATCAATATCCGTTATCGTTCCCACACCTGCTGCTCCTTTGGCAGTCACATTTGCACCGATTAGGGCTTCTCCGGCAGAGTCAGTGACTTTGCCCGAAACAGTCCTTTGCGCATGAGTCATGCTGACACCTAAAAATAGCACCAGCAATGATAAGAAGACTTGTTTCATACTCAAAATTGTTTTGTTAGTAAATAAAAATATACGTTAAAAAATTATTAAATAAAAGGTTAAAGTCGTAAATATAATCTAAGGTGTTAAAATAATTATAATTTTCTTCCAAAATATTAACGTGTTTTTAACAAAATTCGCTGCCTCTATATTTCATTATTGTTTTAATACGTTGAAAATCAATATTTTAAGCATATTTTGAGTGTGAAAAAAATATCCAATTTTTTATCGGAATAACTAATTAATGCCATATTTTTATTTTAAAATCGCAAGACAATACGCGATGAACCTGTTTTGCGTCTTAAGTATTATTGATGTTGCATAGCATATTTGTACGCTTATTCAAATATTTTCTTTTACATCAACTTGAACAAACATCTTTTTACCAATTTGTCCGGAGTTTGGCTAAACACCATCCAATTCCACAGAAAAAAGCGATGAATTGTTTGATTTTTTTAGGATCTGGATTTTTTACCGACCTTCTAACATAAAAAAAGGGGAATTGTAACCAATTCCCCTTCATAATTTTATACAATTTAAGGATTAATATCCCGGATTCTGTACACAAAGTTTATTTGTAATCAATTCACCTGCCGGTATCGGCCAAAGGTATGCAGGAGAATTTGGCGCTACGGAAGAAACATTTGATTTTCCTGGTAGTGGCTGCAAAAGTCTTTGCAAATCTACACCTCTGTGGCCTTCTCCAAGAAATTCTATTTGGCGCTCAACCAAAATGGCATCAATAAGTTCCTGTGGACTATTAAATGAAGCATACGCCGGAGCCTTAGACCTAGTTCTTACTGCATTAAGCAATGCTATTGCCTGAGCATCTAAACCAGAAGTTCTTGCCTTTGCTTCAGCAAGGTTTAGTAGAACTTCAGCGTATCTGATTACTGGTACATAGTCCAGGTGCTGAGGGCCGGCAGGAAACTTATTCCAGTAAAACTTATTATTGGTATTCTTAAAAATGAAAGCTCTTCTGTCATCCGCTACAACCCATTTTACAGAGTCTTTCATCAACCCATTTGGGTTTAATGAAAAATCACCAATTCCTCTTGGTCCTGGATTGTAATATGATCCCAGCCCATTTTGTGTTCCAGGAAGATCAACATCCGTAAAAGGGAAACTGAAAATTCGCTCTACATGCGTGTAAGGTGTTTTGAAAACATCTGCTACACTCGCAGACAATTCATGCTTTACCCCTAATGGAGATGTGAAAGGCGCAGATGCGCTCACTATCTTATTTGCCTCCGTAATAACGTCAGCATATTTACCCATTGATTGATACACCCTGGTCTTTAATGCTATGGCAGCACCTTTAATTGCACGGGTAGAACTGGCAAGAGCATTACCTCTGTTATCAGGCAAATTGGTTTCAGCAAAATTGAGGTCAGCAAGTACCTGAGCGTATATCTCACCTGTAGTGGAACGGGCAAGGTCATTAGATCCAAATGCAACGTTGGCATTTAGCTGCAAAGGTAAACCAAGCTTTGAACCATTTCCGTCAGCATATGGTGAAGCGTAAAGCTGAGCCAGAGAGTAATAGGAAAGACCTCTCAAAAAGCGGGCTTCAGCACGGTATGCATTTAGTGTTGCATCCGTCATTCCAAGGCCTTTCAGTTTGTCTGAATTGGCATCCAATCCTACCAGGAATACGTTTATTCTGTTGATAGCCAGATAAGCTGTATTCCAAAGGTTTGTCACATCATTGATGTTTGACGGTTGAACAGTATGATTCCAGACAGAAAATCCTGTAACATTATTTGCTGTTTCGTTGATGAAATTTTCGCATCTGATGTCATGGTACACAAAATATCTTCCCCCAAGAAAATTACCATTCTTGACCGAAGCATAAAGACCTGTAACCTGCTGTTCTACCCTTGAGGGATCATCAAATACAGTAAGGTCAGAAAATGAAGTAACCGGCGTTGTTTCAAGCAAATCCTCGTTGCACGAAAACATACATATAACTCCCGCCAGTATTAATACTAATTTATTAAGCGATTTCATACTTTATTTCTTTTTGATGTTTAATTATACCATTAGAATCCAACCTGAAGACCGAATGTGTAAGACCTTGCCTGTCCAACAGTATTTCTGTCAACACCGGGGGTAATATTCGTATTTCCATTGGATGAAATTTCAGGATCTGCTCCGGTGTACTCTGTCAGTACAAATGGATTCTGTGCTTGTCCATAAATTTTCAGGGTACTTACCTTAAGTTTTTCAGTCAGTGATCTTGGCATGTTATAACCAAGTGTCACATTTCTGAGTCTTATAAAATCTCCCTTTTCTACGTTTTCAGAAATTGGAATTGCAGATCCGTTGGACACGTTATCTCCAAATACAACTCTCGGAATAGTCCCGTCGGTATTCTCCGGAGTCCATCTGTCAAGTACGTCAACATGGTTGTTCCATTGTCTCATATCGCGCATTCCTGCTTTTGAGCCATTGTAAATGTAATTTCCACCTGAAAACTGGAACATGATATTCAAATCAAAATTTTTATACCTGAAATCATTTATAAATCCTCCGAAATATGTCGGCAATGTAGGTCCAAACACAACTCCTGAATTAGCAACTGTAACAGCTGTTGTAGGCGTTCCGTCAGAAACCAGTGTCCATCTCGACGCTGCTGGTGCCGCATGATTGTATTGCACCTGAGTGTAGGATGTTACTCCATCCTTGACATCTCTTCTCAAATAGATTCTCTGACCATTAGCCGGATTCACTCCAGCAGTCTGTACTACATACAAGCTACCAATAGATTCTCCGATTCTGGTAATATTTGCCACTTCAAGACCGGATGTAGCACCAGGGATATCAGAACCATCAGCGCTTAATGAAAGTACATCATTTGCCTGAGTCGTAACATTTATACTTGTCTTCCAGTCAAAATCTTCCGTTCTTACGACGTTGTATGACAAAGTGGCCTCGATACCGCTGTTGACCATAGCTCCAACGTTTGCAAGAACACTGTTACCCGGAATTCCTTTTGATGGAGACTGAGGTACCGGCAAAATAAGACCATCTACATCATTTTTGTAGTAGGCAAATTCACCCTGCAATCTGTCCTCAAACATACCAAAAGTAAATCCAAGGTCAAGCTTTTTGCTGGTTTCCCATTTTAGTGCCGGATTACCTGCCTGTGCATAAGTCAATGTTGGAACCGAACCGTACAGTCCTGATCCAAACAAAGATAACGCTGCAAAATCATTCACACCATTATTACCAACTATACCATAACTTCCTCTGAGTTTGAAGTAGTTGATTGTAGATCCAAGAGAATTTTTCCAGAAATCTTCTTCACTTATGGTATACCCCAGTGATCCGCCATAAAAATCTCCGTACTTATTGTCTGTAGAGAAAGCTGAAAATCCATCTCTCCTGTAGTTGATGGTAGCATAAATTCTGTTGTTATAGCTATAATTCAACCTGGAGAACATAGAAGTAAGGAAGTTTTCAGTCTGGAAGTTTCCGGCAGGCACAATCGTAGTAAAATTACCCTGATATGTAGTAAAAAAAGGATCAGAAATCTGAGTTCGCTGAGCACCCCATCTGTCTCTTGTAGTCTGCTGCTGTTCTGTACCAATTAAAACACCAAGATTATGAACACTATTAAATGTTTTGTTGAAATTAAGGGTATTTTGCCAGTTCCAAATGTTGAGTACATCCAAGCTGTTGCTTGCCAGTCCACCTTGACCGAAACCATCTCCATGCCTTCTGTCCCAGAATGTGATGTTTTCAATATTTAGTCTGTCCAGACCATAATTGGTTCTAAAATTCAAACCTTCAATAATCATCAAATCAGCATATGCACCTGCAATAAAATGATTGTTGGTAGATGTATGGGTATTGATATCTAAAATAAATGCAGGATTGTACCAGGAAACTGGTGCAGTATTGCCCATACCTCCAATAGTGTTTGCTGAGCTGATATTGTAATCAAATCCCTCGTCTTTGGTTTGCGAGCCTTTGCCATCCTTATTAATGAAAGGTGCAAGCATTGGCTGCATGGCCACAAAAAGTCGACCCAAACCGGCAATCGAAAAGGCATTGTCACCGGTAGAACCAGAGTTCGGGCCAGAGTTGACTGTATTTGTGAAGGACACATTAGTACCTACTTTTATACGCTTATTGAGCTTATGATCAAGATTCATTCTTGTAGTCAATCTGTTGAAGTCATTTCCTCTCAAAAATCCCTCCTGTTCGGTGTATCCCAATGATACATAGTAGGTTGTAGATTCTGAACCACCTGAGAAATTCAGGTTGTGGTTGTGGGAAAGTCCTCTTCTGTTGATGATATCATACCATCTGGTGTCAATAGGATTGCCATTGACATCCTGCCCTGCCTGATATCTGAGGGCACTATTGGCATTAACAAGTGCTTCATTTTTAACCTCGATGTATTGAGCAGCATTCAATACTTCAAATTCCTTGGCAGCCTCATTAATTCCTACCCAACCATCATAGTTAACTTTTGTAAGTCCTTTTTTACCTTTTTTTGTAGTGATAAGAATTACACCTGCTGCTGCTCTTGATCCGTAGATAGCACTTGCAGAAGCATCCTTTAATACTTCAAAACTCTCTATATCAGCAGGATTTATGTTTGCCAGCGGATTGTTGGCTGCAGAGTTGCCTGACAAGTTACCCTGAAACGTTGGAACCCCATCAATAACAATTAAAGGCTGAGAATTCAGGTTGATAGAGTTTGTTCCTCTTACACGAATGACCGGAGGGTTGTTCAAAACACCATTTGGAGTGGTAATTTGTACACCTGCAGCTCTTCCCTGAAGTGCCTGATCAAAACTCTGAACCGGTGCCAGCGCTATATCAGAACCCTTAATGGATGCAATAGAGCCCGTAAGGTCTGCTTTTCGCTGTGTACCATATCCTACAAAAAGAATTTCTTCCAGCACCTTACCTTCCGCGAGGGTAATGTTGAATACAGAAGAATTTCCAATGGCAACTTCCTTGGTTTCATATCCAGCATAGCTGAAAACCAAAGTTGCGGCATTAACCGGTAACTGAAGCCTGAAGCTACCATCAATATCCGTGATAGTGCCTACCCCCGATGCTTCTTTTACCACCACGTTCGCTCCAATCATGGGAGTTCCCGAGGCATCTGATACCGTACCTGTTACGGTCTTCTGCGCGTACGTCATACTGACTGTACCCAGAAGGATTAAAACAATGGACAAAATTTATTTCATACGTCAATTTGTTTGGTTAATAATTTATTACTAAAGATTGTATTAACAATACATTTACATAAAATCGCATAAAATTAAGTTTTGACTAACAAACAAGAAAAATTTACACTCTAATAATGGTTTTAATACAATCAATTTTAACTTTATTTTAACTGTTGGAGATTCAAATGAATGATGATGTCAAAAATGTAGAAAATCACTTTTTAATTAAAATTTAATACATTTGAAAGACCATTTAAGACATTATTTTTGTTATATTGAAAATTCGATTGCTCTTAACAATACATATGCTGTAGTAATATAATTATAAAAAACAACTGAAATGAGCATTAGGGGTTCACACCATGAAAAACAATCATTATTATATGCGAATTCCATATGACCATAAAAACCAGTCACTCAGCGCGTGACAAACTAAAAATAGACATATGAAAAATTTTCTGTTACTTCTCGGTCTCCTATTTTTCAACTATATCCCCTCCGAAGCACAATATTTTGGGAGAAATAAACCCGTATACAACTCTTTTGACTTTAAAGTGAGGGAAACTGAACATTTTCGCATTCACCATTATATTACCAATCCAACCATAGTAGATAAACTCGCTTCCACATCAGAACAATGGTACACCAATCACAAAAAGATATTTGGAAATGACATTGGTTTTAAAAATCCGGTCATTTTTTATAATAGTCATCCTGATTTTCAGCAGACAAATACCATTTCAGGTGCCATAGGCATTGGTACCGGGGGAGTTACTGAAGCCCTTAAAAACAGGGTAGTCATGCCATTGGGTTTTTCAAATCAGTCCACTCATCATGTACTTGCCCACGAGCTGGTACATGCCTTTCAGTTTAACAATGTGCAGACAAGTGATACGACTTCCCTTCAGAATCTGGCCAACCTTCCCCTTTGGATGATTGAAGGTATGGCAGAATATCTCTCTCTCGGGCGGATTGACCCCTTCACGTCCATGTGGATGAGAGATGCTATTCTCAATGACAATCTGCCGGAAATTCAGAAAATGAACGATTTCAGGTATTTTCCTTACCGATATGGCCACGCCCTAATGGCATATCTTGGAGGAACCTATGGTGATCAGATCATCAATCCGCTATTTATGAGAACCGGTGTTGTTGGGTTTGAAACAGCTATGGAAGAGATCCTGGGCCAGGATGTAAAAACATTGTCAGCTGCATGGCATGAAGCTATGAAAAGGCATTATCTGGCCTATATGCCTGCCCAGAAGGAAAAACCCCAGGGACGTCGTTTAATTACTTCTAAAAATGGTGGACGCATGAATCTCTCCCCTTCCATCAGCCCAAATGGAAAATATATTATTTTCTTGTCTGAAAAAGATCTTTTTTCTACTGATTTATACCTGGCAGAAGTTTCTTCCGGTAAAATTGTAAATAAAGTGACCAGTTTGTCACAATCCGGCGACCTCGATTATATCAATGTTATGGAATCCTCAGGATCCTGGTCTCCCAACAGTAAAGATTTTGTGTTTACCGGGATTAAAAAAGGTAGAAATGTGCTCGTATTCAAAGATGCAGATACAGGAAATACACTGGACATAAAAGAGATAGAGGGAGTCCCTGCATTTGTAAATCCAACTTATGATCCGGACGGAAAAAATATATTGGTTACGGGACTGGTTGATGGTCAACCAGATCTCTTTGAGTTCAACATCAAAAGTGGAAAGGTAAAAAGACTTACCAACGACATGTACAGTGAAAATATGGCTGTCTATGCCCCTGATGGAAAAACAATTTATTTCTGTTATGACAAAAAATCTGTTGATGAAGGCAGAAAAAACGGCAGATATACTTTCGATATTGCCGTATTGGAAAGAGAAGAACAGCGCATTGAGGTTCTTGATTTTTTCCACGGTGCGGATAATCTGAATCCGGTTTTTGATTTTGAAGGTAATTTTTATTTTGTAAGTGACAGAGATGGCTTAAGAAATCTCTATAAATACGACGTAAAGTCCGGCAAAATCTATCAAATGACAGATCTGATGACCGGAATTAGCGGTATTTCAGGGCATTCACCAATGATCAGCGCAAGCACAAAACGGGATAAAATAGTCTACACGCATCATATCAATAGCCAGTATGAAATTGTAGACGCCACCAGTGATAAATTATTATCAAAACAAATTGAGGACATCAATAAGGTTGATTTGACCGCAGGAACGCTACCCTCTGAAGGGAGTCCGGTGTATGATATAGTTGGAGATAATTTCCGAACGATAGATGCGCGTCAATATTTCGAAAATCTGCCTACGAAAAACATGCCTTACAAACCAAGTTTCAAACTTGACTACATCACCGGAGGAGTTGGGATGGGTAGTGTCGGTGCAACAAGCAGTAATTTCAGAAATGCCCAGGTAATGCAGGGCGGTGTAGCTATGGTTTTTAGTGACCTTCTGGGCAATAATCAACTATTTGGTCAGGTAGCACTGAATGGAGAAGTCACCGATGCGGCAGGAATGTTTTCATACATCAATACAAAAAACAGAGTAGCATGGGGTGTGGGTGTTGGTCACATCCCTTTAAGAACAGGTTACCAGACGTACAGCAACAAAATCATAGACTTTAGTGGTGCCCCCTTAAATGCCCTTGTTGTTACAACCAATTTAATTCGCGTGTTTGATGAAACCGTCAATTTTTTTGCACAGTTTCCATTCAGCACCACGCTAAGACTGGAAGCAGGCATTGCAGGTCAGTACCGTTCATTTCGATGGGACGAATACAATGATTACTACGCGTGGAATCAGTTTGGCGGGTATAATTTTCTAGGATCAGACAGAACAAAAGTTGAAACGGGTGAGTCATTACAAATTGATCAATACTATACCATCCTGAAAGGTCCGGGTGCAAGTGCAAATGTGGCCTTAGTCGGCGATAATTCATTCTTCGGATTTACCTCTCCTCTGGCAGGACAACGCTACCGGTTTGGAGTAGAACATTTTATCGGGAATGACAAGTATACAGCCTTTATTGCAGATTACCGAAAATATTTTTGGTTCAAACCTGTTGCCCTGGCTTTACGAAGCACAAATTTTATACGGTTTGAAAAAGAAACAAACTCCGTGTATCCCTTTTACATAGGTAATATTGGATTTGTAAGGGGCCTTGGAGGGGTTCTGGGTGCAGATCTTGAATCCCAGGGGCTTTCCTGGCCCCAGGTACTGGGGTCTAAAATGATGTTGACCGGCGCCGAACTTAGATTACCTTTTACCGGACCAAAACAAATGGCCATTATTCCAGTGAAGGGTTTTATTTCGGACCTGAATCTGTTTTATGATGCCGGTGTGGTATTTGACAGATTTAATGAATTTTCTGAAGGTAAACTTATTTATGCAGTTCTCAGGGATAGTAATGGAGAAATTATAACAGATAATAACGGTAATGTGGCATATGGATACCAAAATGTAAAGCCCCTTTTTCTGCAATCTGTCGGAATATCCTGGAGAATAAATCTTTTTGGGGCATTGATTATCGAACCTTACTATGCCAGGATTCTGACAAGAGGTAGTAAGTTTAACTTTGGCCTTAATATTCTCCCCGGGTGGTAAAACATTCCTTTTAAATCACTTGTTGCATTATCATTCAATTATCGTATGATTAATAAAAATATGTCAACTTTCATCATTCGGGCAAAATTCTGCATAGTAGCAATTTTCCTGATGTCATTATCATCTGATACTTTTTGTCAGATACAGCAAAGAGTCAATCTCGCCAACGAATATTTTAATGCCGGCGAATTTGAGAAAGCTGCTGATATGTACGAAAAACTTTATAATGAAAACAATAAAAACACAAGCTTCTTTAACAGGTATATCCAATGCCTGATTGAAACAAAGGCGCTTGACAAAGCAGAAAAAACTGTTCGGGATGAGTTAAAAAAGCAGCCGGGTCAGGTTGTTTTTCATGTAACACTTGGTCAGATTTATGAAAGACAGGGTGAAAAAGTTAAAAGCAATACAGAGTTTAACAAAGCTGTTGAGAAGATTACAGCGGATCAGAATATTATTGTTTCCGTGGCCTCTGCGTTTACCAACCTGGCCAAGTATGACTATGCAATTAAAGCATACCTCAAAGGAGAAAAGGAGACTAAAATACCCTACCTTTTCACCTACAACCTGGCAGAATTATACCGCAGAAATGGTGATGTTCCTAATATGATTCGCTACAATCTGCTTTCCCTGTCAAAGGAAAACACTCAACCTCTGCAGATCCAAACCAATTTACAAAGATATCTTCAGGAAGACGATTATAAAGAGTTACAAAGTCAGCTGTATCAGTTGATCCAGGAATTTCCCAATAATTCAGTGTACAGTGAAATGCTGGAGTGGACATTTATTACCCGGAAGGAATACGTCAAGGCCCTTAAACAGGCAAAAGCTCTCGACAGACAACTCAATGAAAACGGAGGTCGTGTTTTTAATCTGGCCCAGATAGCTTATAGTGATGATGATTATGGAACAGCTGCTGAGGCCTTTAAATATATTTCAGAAAATTATCCGGTAAATTCGGCTTATTACCTCGAATCCAGGAGGGGACTTTTAAATAGCCGTAAAGCCATCATTACAAAAAAATTCGATTATACCCTGACCGACCTGGAAGCATTAAAAAAAGAATATCTTGATTTTTTTGAGCTATTGGGCAGAAATGCGCAGACAGCACAGTTAATGATTGAATATGCCACATTCGAAGGTTTTTATTTGCACAATTTACCTGCAGCAATTGAAGTACTTGAAGCGCTGCTGCAATTTGGATCTGTAAGTACCGAAACAACTGCCTCGGCTAAAATTGCACTTGCTGATTTTTACCTCATGAATGGAGAACGATGGGAAGCCAGTTTGCTGTACAGCCAGGTTGACAAGGATTTTAAAGATGGTGTACTGGGAGAAAAGGCAAGATACCAGAATGCAAAATTATCTTACTATGCAGGAGATTTTGAATGGGCCCAGGAACAGTTTAAAATACTCAAAGGGGCAACTTCAAAACTAATAAGCAACGATGCCATAGATATGTCCGTGTTTATTCTTGACAATTTAGGACTGGACACGACAGAAGTTACCCTTCAGATGTTTGCTTCTGCTGACCTGCTGATTTTCCAGAATAAGTTTGACGAAGCTTTGCAAAAGCTTGATTCTGTAAGTATATTATTTCCCGAACACAGTCTTGAAGCTGATGTACTGTATCAGAAAGCCCAGATTTTTAAAAAATTGAGAAAAATAGACAAGGTAGTACCGCTTTTTGAAAAGATTACAGAAACCTACAAAGAAGAAATCAAGGCGGATAATGCCCTTTTCGAACTGGCAGAAATTTATGAAACCGTTTTAAATGATAAGGAAAAAGCTAAAATGCTTTATGAAAAACTATTTATAGATTACAGTGGTAGCACTTTTGCCGTAGAAGCCCGAAAAAGATTCCGGATCCTGAGAGGTGACGAAATCTGATACTTTTTATACATTAAATCCAACAAATTAAATGGGGCCAGAAAAATATTTCCTGACCCCATTGTATCTTTATATGGAAATGATTATTCCTTGCCAAATCCATAAGTCATTTGATCCTTGAAACTTTGCGGGAAGTTTTCTACGCCTGCAAAGCCCAGCTGAATATCCCGGCCTTCATGAGGTATCGCCGCCGTACCAAATAAATAATCCCAGATAGCCAGTGTGAGACCAAAGTTAATTCCAAAAGGCTTGTCTTCGGGCATCTGATAGGAATGATGCCAAATATGCATTTCAGGACTATTGAATAATTTTTTCATATAGGGACCAAAAATAAATATGCCTGCCATCACACTTGCCACTAAACCAGCCAGTTTAACAAGCCAGGTTGCCCCATCAAATATCTCAATATCTGCAATGCTCAAGATCATAGCTGTACCAATCAGTCCACCCAGTATACCTCCCGTGACTTTACCGCTTACTGTAATATTGCTGTGATTGTAATGTCCAACGGCCAGCGTAAAAATATGAATGATGAAAAAGTCATACAACCCAATACCTAGAAGTGCCAGTGGTATGTACTCAAGCGTTCTGTATACGACGTTTTCCATCCAGTGGTACCGGAGATGTGCGGCAAACCCCATTTGTTCAACTGAATGATGTACTTTATGAAAACTCCATAAAAAAGGTACTCTGTGCAATAAACGGTGAATCCACCACTGAACAAAATCCCGAACGATGAATCCAATGAGCAGAATCGACCACATGGGTATATTTCTCAGGGGATTAGACTCCTGAAGATTAAATCCTGTTATACTTTTTATGGCATCGTTAAACAGGTTGACAACCACATCAGAAGCCGCATTATATATTACAAGTGAAAAAAGAAAAAAATTGAAAAACATATAAAAAAAATCCAGCCAGAAATCCTTTCTTAATAGAGGCTGATCTTTACGCCAGGGACGGGCAACTTCCAGAACAAAAAAGAAAAGTGATACTAATATCAACCAATAAAAGTAATTGTGCCATGAAGGATGTGTAATTTCATTCCACAGATAGGAAGCATATCCCTTGTATGCATTGACAATGGTATTCAGTATGTCCATCTTTATATTATTGTTCTGTTTTCCACTTATTATACCCCTCCAGCATATTGTAGGCATTTTTAAAACCTGTATCCATCATCATTGCTTTTGTGTACCCGCTTCTTCCCCCGGACGCACAATACACCAAATAATCTTTTTGTTTATCCAATGCCCCAATTCTGGCATTAAAATCAGGTGAATCATAATCTATTTCTATGGCACCTTCAATTTTGCCTCCTGCAATTTCCTCTGGTGTTCGAACATCTATGATGACCAAATCAGGATTTTTCTGAATGAGTTCTCTCGCCTGAACAGTTGTAATATCTGCAAATCGGATAAGTGTGTCCCTTTTCCTGCTATCTTCTTTAGCCAATAAATTTGGGTCAGCAGATTTTGCTTCGTTTGAAGAGTTACATCCCAGCCCAGCCAGGGCTATTACAGCTAAAAATAAACCTTTTTTAAAATGCTCCATGCTAATTTTTTTTGCGTGATAAGTTTTTTTTTAAAAAAATTTAAAATGTAAATCATAAGAAATTATTTCAAAAATATATTTATGAGATTTTTCATTTACAAATTGCATCTTATGAATATTTCCAAATGCAAAGTTATTTTAAAAAAAACATTGTATCTGTTACTTTTATAACATAACGTTTATTTTCTTTCATTCAAAGAAATGTCATACTAAAAACACAATCTTAATAAACAGTATGGCTGATTAGATTGTATTAGTTACATGAATACTCAGCTATCCTGGAATATAAAAAATAAAAGACCATTTCTCATATCTGGCCCATGCAGTGCAGAAACTGAAGACCAGGTGATGAAAGTAGCTCAGGATCTGAAAAGTACAGGGCAAATTGACTTATTCCGGTCAGGGATTTGGAAACCACGCACAAGACCCGGTGCATTCGAAGGCGTCGGAGATATAGGTCTGCAGTGGCTACGCCGCGTTAAAACTGAACTAAGCTTACCCGTTACAGTTGAAGTAGCAACTGCTAATCATGTTGAAAAATCATTAAAAGCAGGGATTGATGTATTATGGATTGGTGCCAGAACCACCGTAAATCCTTTTGCGGTGCAGGAAATTGCCAATGCCCTGCAGGGAACAGACATTCCTGTCATGATAAAAAATCCAGTGAATCCTGACCTTGGACTCTGGATAGGTGCAACAGAACGGATTCTGGGTGCCGGAGTGGAAAATATCGCAGCCATACACCGGGGCTTTAGCAGCTCAGGAGAAAAAATATACAGAAATAAACCCTATTGGCATATCGCTATTGATTATCATCAGTATTTTCCTCAAATACCACTCATAAATGACCCCAGTCACATTTGTGGTCGAAGAGATTTGCTTTTTCAGATAGCTCAAAAAGCAATGGATCTTGAATATGACGGATTAATGCTGGAATCTCATCCTAATCCGGATCAGGCCTGGAGTGATGCTGCGCAACAGGTTACTCCTAAGGACTACAAACATATCATCGACAAACTGGTGATAAGAAAAAAAATTCCTGACTCATCAGCAGATATTAATGCGCTTGAAAAATTCAGGCATGAAATTGATGCTATTGATGATGAACTGCTTCTCATTCTGAGTTCAAGAATGGATATTGTACGCAAAATCGGTGCCCTGAAAAAAAGTAATAAAATCACAATATTGCAGCAAGACAGGTGGTTACAAATATTTCAAAAATTTATGGACCGGGGATTGTTAAACGGCTTAAGTGAAGATTTTTTAAATCATCTGGTAAAAGCCATTCACGATGAAAGTATTGCCCAGCAGGAACACATTATGAATTTGCATGATGAGGAGCAGGAATAAAATTTCATTTTTTTATTCCCACTTTCCAAAATTCTGAGAATCACCTCTAAGTATAGCCTTTGCCGAGGCAATTAATGAATTTACATAATCAATCTGAGTTTTAACCTGAAGTTTAAAGTCTGCACTATTTTTAATATCTGCTGTATTATGCTGGATAGAGTCAAGGTATATTGAAAGCAAATCACTATTTGCTACAATCAGAATTTTACTGTTCTCTGCTTTCAGAACTTCAAGCTCATGAGAATTGGATTTACCTTCTTCAATATAACTGTCAAGTTTAAAAACATAATGTCGTGTGGAGTCCAGTGAACGTATTAATTCAGATTTCAATACTGTATATTCAGACTTTTCATGATTACAAGAGAAAGAAAGCGATACTGTAAAAGCAATACAAGCTAAAATTGCTATTTTATTGCAGGATAAATGGACTATCATTTAATAAATTTTACTTAAAACCCTGATCCGGGAAGGATATATTTATATATCAGATCACCGAGCTGCTGTCTGAAGTTATTTTTTAGCATCTGTTGATTTTCGCGGGTTGGATTGACCCTGTTGGTCAGTAAAACATAAACCAGTTCATGTTCAGGATCTGCCCACGCAAAAGTTCCTGTAAATCCTGAATGTCCAAAACTGTTCGCACTACTAAGTAATGGGGCATTTTTAATTTCCGGGTTAAAGTCCTTTTTGTCAAAAGCTATTGCTCTGCGTATTCCCTTTTCCGGAAACTGGTAAGAAGTACATTCCCTGACTACCTCCGTCTTCAATATACGTTCCTTCCCAAAAGACCCATTTTTCATAAACATGTACATGACTTTCGATAAATCATTTGCATTCCCGAAAAGACCAGCATGTCCCGAAATCCCTCCCATCATGATGGCCCCTTCGTCATGGACATATCCGTGAATTAAAGTTTGTCTGAACAAAGAGTCATATTCGGTCGGGATTATCTGATTGTCTCCAAAATGATTTAATGGATTGTATTTTAATGAACCGGCACCCATCCTTGCATAGAGTTTATAGAGATAATCTTCCCAGGAAAGACCTGTAATTCGCTTACAAATCTCAGGGTAAAAATAAAAATGCATATCGCTGTATACATAACCTTGTTCAGGGGTTATAGGACAATTTAATATCGTATTTAATATGGTGTCCCGATAACTATTCGACATCCACATACTATCATGAATGCGGACATTATAGCCATCACGCTCCATAAAGGAAAACAAACCACTTTTAAACGTTATACTACGTGTATTAACAGCTTTTTTCCAGAAATCCTGACTACCATTCTTAATGGTTTCAGCTTCATTCACCACTATTTTTTGCTTCATTCCAAATAAAATCTGGAAAATATTTCGTTTGCCGATACGACAAATCGTTTGAGAAGCCCATTCAGGATGTTGCTGCAAGGCATTTCTCAGTGTCTGAACACTGTCAATAGTATTTTTCCAGAAAGGAATCCAGGCCTTAAGGCCTGCTGTATGCGTGAGGAGCGACCTGAATGTTAAATTTTCCATAGAGGTATTTTGTGCCCCCGGATAATATTTTGAAAATACGGAATCCAAAGCAAACTTGCCTTCACTCATCCATGCCATAACTGCCAGACCTGAAGCAGCAATTTTTGTTATCGAAGCCATATCATAAAGATCATCCACATGAACCCGTCGAATGCGCTGATTTTGATTTTCCGGGTTTATACCGGGTGACATGGATTTGGTCCCGTTACCTTGACCCGAAAAATCATCCATAGCATCATCTTTATTTGAATTTGTATTTGAAGACTTAGCATCATCTACAGGCAATCTGTCTTCCGGGCTGGCAAAAATATGACCTCCATAAGCTTTTCGATGTATTACCTGCCCTTTGTGAATGACCTGAACAACGCCTCCGGGAAAGTATCCACGAGATACAGCATCATCCATTATAGAATCAATGTCAATGGACAACTTCTCATTATCAATACCGGACAAATCTGCCCAGCCATATTTCAACCTATCTGCAGATTCTACTGCAATACCAGTGCCTGCTGGAAAATCAGGACCAACAGATACCGGCAACTTACCGCGAATAGGAATTGCTCCGAAAACTGCCTGCGCCGCAGCCTCCTGAGCATATTTAGTATCCTGATAACCTACCAGCACTGACTTAAAGTTTTGTAAATCACCCACTAATTCCAAACCATATGGATTTCCAAACCACAAAAGGTTTGCAAATGGATGGCTCTTCAACGCATTGATGGCCTGCAGTATTTCCGGAGTGATTCCGTATTGCTGATTTGGTCTCACCTGCTGAAGCAGGACGGAGACAAACACCTGATCAACATCTTTAATGATATTCATTATACTATCCAATGAGGACGCGTTCATCTGTGTTTTTGGTACATTGACAACCTTAACGGAGGTATATAAGTTGAAGAAATCAGAAACCGGCTGATTGTCGTTTGCATTTAAACATACAATAGCTATTTTTGAGGAAAGGTCTTGTACTGGAATGGCTCTATTTTTATTGATCAGCAATGTCAACATTTGCTCTGCCATGGCGTAATTCAGTACTTCTGCATCATGTGTATTCAGATCACTCAGCAAATACTCCACATCAATTGGCCTAAATTGCTGAAGTCCAAGCCAGCTCTTTGCCTTTAAAATTTTTATAACTTTCTGATCAATTTCGCGGGTTGATAGCTTTCCTTCCTCAAGCGCCTTTTTGATAGCTTCAACGGCTTCGGGAACATCCACGAATGTTTCTATAACATCATTTCCGGCAGAAAGAGCCATGACAACAGCTTCTCCTTTTGGAAAATGCTTGGTAATTCCTTTCATGTCTATAGCGTCAGTAAAAACAAGTCCATCAAATCCAAGATCTTTTCTGAGTACACCCTGTAGTGTTTTTCTTGACAGCGTAGATGCCATATTTTTTTCTGAATCGATGGCGGGAATGTGCAAATGAGCCGTCATAACACCGGACAATCCATTGTCAATCAAAGTCTTAAAAGGGTAAATTTCAGTATTGTAAATGCGTTTTTTATCATGTTGAATTACAGGAAGATCCAGATGTGAATCCGTATCTGTATCACCATGTCCCGGAAAATGTTTTGCCGTGCATATGATTCTCTGATTTTGCATCCCTCTCATCACTGAAAGGCCTTTTTGAGCCACAAGTTCCTTCTTCTCTCCAAAGGATCTGAAGTTGATAACCGGATTGCGCGGATTATTATTGATATCAACTACAGGCGCATAATTAATATGTACACCCATACGGCGACATTGCCTGCCTATTTCAGCACCCATATTTTCAAGCAAACCATCATTGCCATCTATAGCTCCAAGACCAATTGCATAAGGAAATCTAACGGTACTGTCCAGTCTCATGGCCAGCCCCCATTCAAAATCCTGGCCAATCATCATGGGCACACTACTTCGTGATTGTAAAAAATTCACCACCTGAGCCTGTCTGGTAGGTTGACCTGCAAAAAATACAAGTCCTCCAATATGGTATTTATCTACCCATTCTGCCAATAAATCCTGATCAATCGGCTTCCCTGAATAATGTGCTCGCGGCATCAAAAGCTGTCCAATCTTTTGATCGAGTGTCATAGTGTTAAAGATACTATCCACCCATACCTTGTCAAAGTCCTTCAAAAAAGATGGACCAAGCTGCGCCTGGCTATTTATAGCAATTGTTAGATTTAATGTAATGATAATCAGTATATTGCGATACATTTGCACATATTTATTTTTGTATTTTGACTTTTCGTGTGGCAAGTTATAAAAGCCATACGGGATCATTATTGCTTAAAATAACCATTATTATTCGTGTGTAATTCTTATCTGAATCTGTAGGTTTTGTTTTCTAAAATTGAAAATGAAGCCCGGATCTAACATTGAATATCTGCTGTGACCTGCCATCGAGCAGGCTAAGTACATTATCCGTACAGGCGTACCATCCAAAAGGACCAAAACGAAGTCTTACCATAAATCCAGGATTTATATAACTGCCTGATCTCAGGTTCCAGCTGATGCCAAAATCAGCAACTTTAAAGTGCCTTACCCCAGATAAATATATATGGCTTGTATTCATTTGCCAGTTGAGGTCGGACCTGAAAAGAAAATTCAAAGTATACTTTTCATTGAGGTTCCAGTGCATTCCGCCATAAAATTTAGCTGGCAATTGAGTGGCAAACTGTTCTCTGGATTCTTTGAAATTAAAAATTTGGTACAGAGAATCCGTTACTGAAATTCCGGTAGAATCTGTAATAACATCTTCAACATCGAATCCATCAAAAATAAACTGGCCCTTGCTCTCATACTTCCTGGGAACAAAATCCCATTTGATATACCCAATATCTGTGGCACTAATGAAAACACCTAATTTATCATTTATAGCATAAGACAATCCAAGATCTGCTCCAAATCCGGTATTGTTATACAATAAGTGATCAAATGACAGGTTCAGGCCTACCGGATTGAAAACCACATCATCAAAGCTGTCAAACCTAAAGGCTGATGAACTTCTGATCACATAATCCGTATTAAACTGCCATTGATAAAATTCGCTTTTTGTTGTAAAATCAAGTTTATTCTTTTCTGTTGTCAGACTGGAAAGTCCGGCAATGTATTTTGCTTTAATCCCAAAAGTAAATTTGCCGGATTTTCGCTGCATACCCACATAAAACTCATTCCAGGCATTGTACTGAAAAGAAGGACCTATACCTATAGTTTGTCCAATGAAGGGCGCATTTCCCGTACTAATCAACTCAATAAGTTTACTTGAATACTCTACCCCCCCCTGTTGACGGAAGGCATGTCCGGCAGAAAAAGCCCATTTTTCGGTTTTAAAGGCGACATCAAAAGTATGTACATGTCCCTGCACAAAAATCCCGTTCAATGATTGTGCATTTGATTTCCATTGGTCAAAGTCCAGGTATTGCACATTGCCATCTTTCCGTGTCATCTGATCATATGCAGGCCCTCTGCTAAATATTTCGCCGTGGATTCCGGCAAGAGATAACTGAAATTTTTTTTGCGGAAAATCGGATGGATTGATATATGTAGACTGGATAGTACCCGGTGTTGTCACCATGGCAATGTCCTGACTAAATATAGATTTTCCTGCATATACCAGAAATAAAACAACAATGCTGTACCTGAGCATATTTTAATTTTTAAGATTGACCAAAGCACCAAGTTTCAAGCCCATTCCATAATCATCATATATCCAGAGTGTTTGTCCGGACTGGCTGTTGGTCGTATTTATTTTACCTACAATGGCAATGGTTTTTGATTGTTTTAAATCACGTATTTTACTGGCCGACAGCGGAATAAAATGAACTTTCTCCTGCGGGGTATTGGCCCTGCCATCAGGTCTTACACCCGGCGAAACGATAACCAATGGACCCTCATCCATGAGTTGTCCTATCCGGGAACCACTTTCATCAAGCATGTACATCTGTAATTCAATATCTGCCGGAAAGTCATTGGTAATAAGCATTTTTAATTCACCGGATTCCACATCTTCAAACCTGGTGGCATCAAAACTTACCGTATCTGTTAAAACGACATCTTTGACAGACCCATGCAGAGGTACTTCAACAGCGACGTTGACAGTAAAGTAACTGTCATTATTAATGAATCCTGTACCACCAAGATCACGGTCTGCATTTATTTCCGCAGAAATGTCATATACAATCGTTTTCGTTTTTTCATTAAAAATCTGCCTGATATTTGAATTCGAAGTATCGAAGGCAAAATAAGTCGTCTTAAGCTGTCCTATTTCATTCAATCCCGGAAAATCAAAATCTATATCCTTCTGAATAAATTCACTTTGCAAATTTACCCTGTTGCCTGTTATAGAAGTAAGTTCAAGTGCATTTACCTTTGACCTTACCGGTACTCCAAAAGCATTTTCTACGCGTATACTCACCTTTGGGTCCGCAAAGTCAAATGAGCCAGACAACCATTTATTGAAAAGACTCACATCAATTACACTTCCCTGAATTGGATAAATATGATATCCAAGATACCCTTCAATGTAAGAAAAAACAATAATGTCATAATTAAAAACTGCCTTATCAAGTTTTATCCTTTTTCCATCCTTAGTAATCGCCTCATATTTAAATGTGAGTGAATTATCGCCGGACTGGTAAGTCCACCCATCAACACTAACAGGAACCGTATTGAGTTTGGACGGTGCGCTCCCGGTGTATGGCATCTGATACGTCTGTTCAAATATTTTACCATTTTTGGACACTTCAAGTATCTGCATTCGGATTGTAACATCCTGGGGTTCAGTATGCTCAAAAGAAAACACAAGTTTGGTGTTTTGAAATACGGCTTTTCTGATGATGTAGGCATTCGGAAACTGGAGGGGAATGTTCACAAACGTATCCGGAATGGACAGTTCACCCAGACTTGGTAGCGGGGGAAAAATACTGCTCTTCGTTCTGCGGATAACTTCTCCGTTGTAATTTACTATGGTTTTTCCATCTGGCTCTATGGCTACAGAAACATTTCCTTTTGCGAGTGAAGCCAGTTTTCCGACTGTTACCCTCGAATTTATCATTGGAAAAGCTACACTGTATTCATCCTCTTTGCTTCCCAGTATCAGATCTTCTTCAAAAAGGGCACAGGAATTCATAGCCAGAATCATAAATAAAAAGAGGCACAGATAAAATTTGTTATGCATTTATTTGCTTTTTGATAATACTTTTAATTTCAGGGTTTGAGGTATATTGGAAAGTAACGAGCAATTTAATTGTTCAACATTCAGAAATTCATTCCAGTACAATAATAATTACAGGGCTAAAGCTGCCATTTCTCCCTTGTTGGGTATCATAATATCTTTAAATCCCCTGGATGTCAGAAATGATTTGAAATTTCCCATTGTTTCAGGCTCACCATGAACTAAAAAAACCTTCTTCACTGAAGACTTCTGGTGGGCAATAAACTGAAGCATTTCATTTCTGTCTCCATGGGCAGAAAAAGAATCCATAATTTCAACTTCTGCCAGAACTTCTTTCTCTTCGTAAAATATAGAAATTTTTTCTGCACCTGACCTGAGCATCCCCCCGGGTGTTTCCGGACTGCAATAGCCTACAATTAGAAATGTATTTTTAGGGTTTTCTATATTATTAAAAAGGTGATGTCTTATTCGGCCGGCATTCATCATTCCTGATGCACTAATGATAATTGATGGGTTTTTGTCGTCATTCAGTGCCTTGGACTGGCTTACTTCACTAACATATTTCAGCCTGTTAAATCCAAAAGGATTTTCATCTGTAAGCAGATAGTCATGTAATTCCTGATCAAAACATTCTGGATGGGAACGATATATTTGCGTAACATTGATAGCAAGTGGACTGTCTACAATAACCGGAATGTCTGGCAAAATTCCTTCTGATGACATCTTATCCAGCATGTAAACCAATTCCTGTGTTCTGCCCAGACTAAATGCAGGAATAATCAACTTACCCTTTTTTTCAATACATGTTCTTTTTATAATGTCTAAAAAGCGGTGATACTGTTCAGGCTCTGATTCATGATCTCTGTTTCCGTATGTCGACTCACAAATCAAAAAATCTACCTCCGGCATTGCTACAGGGTCTCTAAGAATAGGCCTGTTTGGTCTTCCGATGTCTCCCGTAAATCCAATTTTCACTTCCTGATCATGTTCCATAATTCGTAGAGTGACAGCAGCACTTCCAAGGATATGTCCGGCATCTGTAAAATACAATTCAACATTCCGCCTTATTCTGACCCATTTGTCATATGGAAATGATGCAAAATAATTCAGACTTGTGATCACTTCTTCCGATGTATACAGGGGCGTTCTGAAATCCTGAAAATTTTTCTTGCGTTTTCTGGACAACTTATTGTTATAATATGTGGCATCAGATTCCTGTATTTTGGCACTATCCAGCAACATAGCCCCACAAAGGCTTCTTGTTGCATGCGTGCAGTATATCTCCCCTTTAAAACCATCCTTTACCAGCTTTGGAAGCAATCCGCAATGATCAATATGAGCATGTGAAAGCACAACGCAGTCAATATCCTTCGGGTCAAACAACCAGTTATTATTCCATTCCCAAACATCCTTGCCCCTGCCTTGAAACAAACCGCAATCCAGTAAAATTTTATACCCATCACTCAACGTCAGCAAGTGGCTGCTACCGGTAACATATCTTGCTCCACCACAAAATTGAATTTTCATCTGCATTTATATTTTATCTTCCTGGGAAAACCAGCTGGCATACAATACATAATTACTTGCAATGCGCTCTATTTCATCCCTGGTCAGCTCCGGACTTATATCTTTGATTTTTTTACCAGGAACACCTCCAAATATGACATTTTCAGGAACCTGAGTGCCCTGGGTGACAACTGCACCTGCAGCAATTATAGTATTACTTCCAATTACACACCCATCCATGATGATGGCGCCCATACCAATAAGAACATTATCTGAAATCTTGCATCCATGCACAATCGCATTATGACCTATAGATACATTATTTCCTATTTCAACAGCAAACTTCTGATATGTGCAATGGATGACTGCCCCATCCTGAACATTCACCCTGTTGCCCATTCTGATATAATGAACATCGCCCCTGACAACTGCATTAAACCAAACACTGCACTCATCTCCCATTTCAACCTGGCCGACAATGGTGGCATTTTCAGCAAAAAAGCATCGATCTCCAAATTTTGGCAGAATTCCGTGTACCGATTTAATCAACATATGACTTTTAATAATGGTTAAAATTAATGTTTTTACTGCAAAAAAGAAATTCGACGCAGTATTGAAATCGATAAATTTCAATGGCAGGACCAGTAAATAAACTTATTTTTACAAATATTGGTTGCAATGTTCGGAATTAAATCGATTTTAAGTTGGATCATTTTATCCCACATTTCGGTGAAATTGAAAATGTTAAATACTTTTCAAAATATTACATTTTTATTTGTGGCCGGTAGATTGAAAATAATGTTTTGAAAAACTTAAAAATATGCTGATTCCAATACCTTCAGGACCCTCTAGTCTTTTACCAAAGTCCTTTTACACCGGAAATGACGTGGTAAATATTGCCAGATCCCTAGTAGGTAAAATTATTTCTACAAAAATTGACGGCATACATACTTCAGGCATTATTGTAGAGACAGAAGCCTATCGTGGACCTGACGATCAGGCATGCCATGCCAAAAATGATATACGGACTCCCAGAACTGAAGTCATGTACCACGAAGGAGGCATTCTGTATGTCTACATATGTTACGGTGTTCATCCTATGGTCAATATCGTAACCGGCGAAGAAGGAAATCCACATGTCGTTTTAATAAGGGCCATTGAACCCCTTACCGGAATTGAAACTATGTCTGAACGAAGGGGTTTTTATCGCAATGCTGTGGGGCTAACATCAGGACCGGGAAAGGTCGCTACGGCATTAGGCATACATAGAGTCCATCAGGCAAAACCCGTTTGGAACCCATCTGATGCCATCGTGCAATTGTATGATTCTGGTTTATCTGGATTTAATATTGTTGAAGGCTACAGGGTCGGAATGAGTAAGTACACTGGTCCATGCGCATTCAGACCATGGAGGTTTTTTATGGATAAAAATCCTTTTGTAAGTCGGCCACTCCAAGTCCATTACCCTGATGCATGGAATGCAGTAGATTAGTGCCAAAATTTGGTTGCCGCAATGCTATGGTTTGAGCATGAGTGGATGCACAAAGACGAGAATGATTATTTTTTATGAGAATGCCAAGGGACAATATAAACGAGGCACACGAAGCATATCGATAAAAATGAAACACACCAGACCATAAACACCTTGACGAATATTTGAATTTTTTGTTCTTTATATTTGAAGATTAGAGAATAATGCTTATCTTTGCGCTCCGTTTTTGAAAGTTATTGTCAATAAAGATATAATATGGCACATCACAAATCGTCAAAGAAGAGAATTCGTCAGGACCTCAAAATCAGAGTCAGAAACAGATATTACAAGAAATCTGCTCGTACATCTATAGCAAAGCTTAGAAAAATGACTGATAAGCAAGAAGCTGCAACTTTCCTTCCAAAGGTTATCAGCATGGTAGATAAGCTGGCCAAAAGAAATACCTGGCACAAGAATAAAGCATCAAATCTGAAATCAAAGCTGACAAAATACGTCAACAGCCTCTGATTTTTGAGACAAACAAATAAAAAAGGTGAATCTTCCATGGAGGTTCACCTTTTTTTTTATCGTCTGTATACTAATTAAAATCATCACGCCAGATGATATTAATTTCTCAATTAAGGACTGAAAACCAATCACCTGATCTTATCTTTAATATTGAAAATAAATCCTTAAAGGAGTAAACAAAACAATTATGATGCATCCGTTTTCCTACGTCAGTACAGAAGAGGCTGTTTCTGTAATACAATCAGGACATAGGGTTTTTGTACATGGAAGTGCATGTACCCCTTTGCATATTCTTCATGAGATGGCAAGACAACATCAACGTCTGAAAGACGTGGAAATCGTAAGCATTACATTCCGGGGGGATATTAAAATTGCAGATCCTGAATATGCCGAATCATTTAAAATAAATGCATTATTCGTATCAGATTCGGTGCGCGAAGCCGTCAATCAGGGACGGGCAGATTTCGTGCCTGTATTTTTGAGCGACATCCCCGACCTTTTTAAAAGAAAAATACTTGAACTGGATGTTGCCATCGTGCAGGTCTCTCCACCGGACGCACATGGGTATTGTTCGCTGAGCCTGTCAATTGATATCGCCAGAAGCGCTGTTGATAGCGCCAGGTATGTGATTGCACTCGTAAATCCAAATCTTCCCCGCACTCACGGAGACGGAATGATACACACCGACAGATTCACCAAAATGGTGTGGCATGCCTCTACGCTACCGGAACATGATTATGGCAGTGCAGCGGGCGAGGCAGAAATCAGCATTGGAAAAAATATTGCCGCACTCATTGAAGATGGCAGCACTTTACAAATGGGTATAGGCACCATACCGGATGCCGTCTTGAAAAGTTTGCATCACCATAAAAACCTGGGCATACATACAGAAATGCTAAGTGATGGCGTAATTGATCTGATTGAAAAAGATGTTATCAATAACAAAAAAAAGTGCATCCATCCTAACAAAACAGTAACCTCCTTTGCTATTGGTTCGTCCCGGTTATACAATTACATCAACGATAACCCTTCATTTGCCTTTCTTGACATCGACTATGTCAATGACCCACACGTTATCAGGCGCAACCCAAAAGTAATTGCTATCAATAGTGCTATTGAAGTTGACATAACAGGACAGGTTTGTGCCGATAGCATTGGAGAATTTCAGTATAGTGGTATCGGCGGACAAATGGACTTTATGCGCGGAGCGGCTCTAAGTGAAGGAGGTAAACCAATTATTGCACTGACAAGCAGGACCAATAAAGGAGTTTCAAGGATCGTGGCTACACTCAAACCCGGAGCAGGTGTTGTGACAACCCGGGGTCACGTTCATTATATAGCCACTGAATTTGGTGTAGCCAATCTGTTTGGTAAAAACCTGCGTCAAAGAGCAAAGGCCATGATAGAAATCGCACATCCTGATGACAGAGAGGCGTTGGAAAGATATTGTCACCAAAGATTTAAAATTTTTTAATGCTATTTTGGATACTTATTTAGCATGCCCTATGTCTTGAATTTGTTTTATTAACCTTACTCACATTATCCAAGCGAAATTATATTGACCTCGGGTCAAAAGTCATAAATTACAGGTATATCAACTGCAATACACTGTCAGATTTGGGCTTTTGAAAATGCTAAAGTTTGAATACTAAAGCTTTATTTTAAAAAGTTCCTTTGAACCCAATACCACAAAGAGGCCGATAAACAAACACTGCCACTTACAACCTGTATTAACGGCATGTTTTTTGATATTATTAAATATCATAATACTTAAAATTATAACATTAAATATAATATACATTATGTTTTTATTTAATACTAAATTATACATTGTAATTTTTACTATCCTTTCAGTCGTCGCCTGCTCGCCAAAACAAGGATCCAGATATTCATCTTCCAGGATTCCATCTGATCAGCGGAATGTAAAGGAACATTTCCATTTCAAACATATCGTAAAAAAAGAGAAACCCAATAGAGAAAACGATAATACTGATTTACGAAACCAAATAGTAGCCACAGCAAAATCACAATTAGGGAAACCCTATAAGACCGCAGGTAAAACACCGGAAACCGGATTTGATTGTAGTGGATTTACAGGGTATGTTTTTCGCTCAAATGGCATTCTACTGACCGGAGCTTCACACGACCAGGCAAGACAGGGAAGACAAAAATCAATAGAGGAGCTCCAGCCAGGAGATTTAGCCTTTTTTGGGCATGGATCTAAAGTCACTCATGTCGCCATTATTACAAATTTTCCTTCACCAGAAGATTGCGAAGTTATTCATGCTACTACTTCTTCCGGAGTAAAAAAGGACCTCATCTGGAAAAGCGAATACTGGAAAAGCAGATTTCTATTCGGTGTTGATTTGATTGAAAACAATATGACGCTGACACTTCAAAACAACGATTAATTCGTATCTTTAATGCTTAATTGACTGTTTATGCTTAACATAATTTTGTTTGGTCCTCCAGGATCAGGAAAAGGCACTCAAGCCGAAAGTCTGATTGAAAAATATCAGATATTGCATATTTCTACAGGAGATTTGTTCCGCTATGAAATGGGCAACAACACACCATTGGGTCTCAAGGCAAAAGAATACATGGCTAAAGGAGAGCTGGTCCCGGACGAAGTCACCATTGGGATGCTGAAAAATAAAGTAAATAGCAATCCTGATGCCCGGGGAATTATTTTCGACGGTTTTCCACGTACTATAGCACAGGCAGAGGCCCTTGATCGTTTTTTAACTGATAAAAACGCCAATGTCAGCATTTTGGTAGCCCTTGATGTCCCGGATGAAGAACTGGTAGCGAGATTGCTGAACAGGGGCAAATCATCCGGAAGAGCGGATGATAATGACGAACAAATAATTCGGAACAGAATCCAGGTATATAAATCAGAAACTGCGCCCGTTTTCGACTATTATGCTGCCTCAGGAAAGTCCGTTCTCATAAACGGAGTCGGCAGTATACAGGAAATTTTTGACAGATTGTGCGCCGCCATAGACATGGCAAAATAATCATCTGAATTTATACCCCTAAAGAAACCAAGTTGGCTGATCAAAATTTTGTTGACTATGTAAAAATCTGCTGCCGGTCAGGTGCCGGAGGTGCAGGTTCTTCCCATTTTTTCAGAGATAAAATGAACGCTTTCGGCGGTCCGGACGGAGGTGACGGAGGACGGGGAGGACATATCATTTTAAAGGGGAATGCACATATGTGGACATTACTTTCATTGAAATACAGAAAGCATGTCATGGCTACCCATGGCGAAAATGGAGCCGGAGGAATGAAGACCGGTGCTTTTGGCCAGGATGTTATTCTGGAAGTCCCCCTTGGAACAGTTGCCCGGGATGCTGAAACCGGTGAAATAGATTTTGAAATTACTTCACATGGAGAAACACGTATTCTCACCAGCGGAGGAAGAGGTGGCCTGGGTAATGCACATTTTAAATCCTCCACAAACAGAAGTCCTGAATACGCTCAAAAGGGCGAACCAGGAAAGGAAGAATGGAAGATTCTTGAACTTAAAATCCTGGCAGATGTCGGACTCGTTGGATTTCCAAATGCCGGTAAATCAAGTTTACTCGCAGCTGTAACGGCAGCAAAGCCGGATATTGCAGACTACCCTTTTACAACACTTGTTCCTAATCTTGGCATCGTCAAATACCGGGACCATCAATCATTTATTATCGCAGATATACCAGGCATCATTGAACATGCACATCTCGGTAAAGGCCTTGGCCTTCGATTCTTAAGACATATAGAACGCAATTCCGTACTGCTCTTTATGATTCCCGTTGATACGGATGATATTACAAAAGCATATCAGATACTTGTACACGAGCTCAAAATGTACAACCCAGAACTGATGGACAAACCCAAAATGGTGGCCATCACAAAAGCAGACCTCATTGACGAAGAAATGGAATTGCTATTAAAACCGGACATCAATATAGATGTGCCTTATATTTTTATCTCATCAATTACGGGCAAAGGCCTCGTTCAGCTCAAAGATATGCTTTGGCATATGATGAACATGCCCTGATCCGAAAAGACTACCCTGCCCTGTTTTCCAGAAATCTGGTCAGTAATGCCACTCCATAGGCTGTAGCATTGCGCTGTCGCGAGAATTCATTATCCGTAAATGCTACACCTGCTATATCAATATGGGCCCATTCCTGATGTTTTTCAGTAAATAACTCCAGAAATTTTGCTGCTGTAATAGCGCCTGCCACAGGTTTTGAACTAAGATTTTTTATATCTGCTATATCAGAGTGCATTTCTGAAGCATATTCGTCCCATAATGGCAAATGCCATAACTTCTCATCAGTAGAAATGCCCGCTTCAAGTAATTCTTTGGCCAGCTTTTCATTTTTTGTAAATAATCCTGCACCTGCTGACCCCAGTATCTGAATACAGTTGCCCGTAAGTGTAGCCAGATCAACTATAGTATCCGGATTGTAATTCTTAATAAGAAAGGATAGTGCGTCTGCGAGAATTAATCTTCCCTCAGCATCGGTATCAATCACTTCAATGGTCTTTCCACTATAGGATGATATCACATCTCCTGGTCTAATACTGCAAGCATCCACACTATTTTCTGCAACAGGAATGATACCTGTTATATTCAAAGGCAATTTAAAGCTTGCGGCGGCAGCAATAGCTCCAATGACCGCTGCTGCACCAGCCATGTCACTTTTCATGTACCCCATGTTGGCAGAGGGCTTGATGGATATCCCTCCGGTATCAAATGTAATTCCCTTACCTATCAGGCCAACATTCCTTTTGGCTCCTTTTTTGGAAGCCCCTTTATATTCCAGGACAATCATTGCTGACTTATGAATGCTCCCCTGCCCCACTGAGAGTAATGCATGCATACCAAGCCTGGACAGGTCCTTTTCCTTAAATATTTTACAGGATACTTTATTGTCAGGTACTATCTTTAAAGTCTGCTGATACATAAATTCAGGGTTTTTGAAATTCCCCGGTGTGTCTACAATGGACATAACACTGATTTGAACCTCTGCAAGCCTAATTGATTTATCTATCAGTTCCTGGATTTTAATATCGTCATGTATAATTTGAATCTGCTTAACAACAGATCCTTCCCCGGTATTTTCTGCCCGGTACGTAAGCTGCTTCCTCATAGCAAGAGTAACACCCTGGACAATCTGAAAAATGATATCATTTTCAAGATGATTGCATACAATAGCGATCTCGCCTTTACATGCAGACCTGAGCTTGTGCATGACAGACCTGAAAATTCTCCATACCGCAGTAGTTTCATGAGCACTTCCTATCCCTGCCAGATGTAATGTAAGATCCCTTTCAGGATGAAGAACAGAGAATACCTCCTTCGCTTTTCCATCAAAATCAATTTTCCGCTTTATCCCTGATAAGCTCGTGACCATATCGTGATCGACTGCTTTTTCAAAAAATGGAACGACAATAGCAGATGCCTTCACGGATATTTTTTTACCCAGCTTAATCTTCATAATATTTAAGTTTATTACATACCGCTTTTGTAAAGATTGTATCCATACCAGTCCCCCAAAAACAAAGCTTTTGGCAGCACTTTTTGCATTTATTAATAATTCTTATCCCTAAACCTCATACTTTTGGTGGTACAGCCATTTCATGGCTACCGGAAATTGCTGACCCCAATATATTTCCTTATGTTCTCCGGAAGGATTATGACAAAAGATTACGTCAAAATAATCATACTTACGCTTCTCCTGCAAAATACTTTCCAGGCGTAGTACATTACCATAATGATTTGCACTTTCCATTCCTCCGGCGTACAAATAAATATCTGTTTGCCCGAAAGGCACAAAAGTTCTGGCCATATTGTATATCTCATCAGAAATCCAGAGGGAAGGAGAAAAAATCAGCATTTTGCTGAAAATATGCTTGTATTTTATCCCTGCATAAAGACTGAGTAACCCACCGAGAGAACTGCCGCCAATACCTGTATTTTCTCGATCAGGTCTCACCCTGTACCTGACATCAATCATTGGCTTTAGAGTCTCCATCATAAATTTCAGATACAACTGGCCTTCTGCTTCGGAATATTTCAATGTACTGTAGGGAAGCAACTCTTTTATCCTTAATACTCCACCATGATCTATAGCCACAATGATGACATCCCCTTTTCCCTCAGCTGATAAATTTTCAAGTGATTTGTCTATGCCCCAGTTTCCATATGGTGCATAATCATCAAATAAATTTTGTCCGTCATGAACATACAAAACCGGATAGCGCTTATTGGTCTCATAATAATCATGAGGAAGTAATACAGAAATTCTTCGCTTTCTACCCAACTGTGGAATTTCATATTCCTCAGCGAGAATTTCAATAATAGGCTTATTTCTCCTGGTTGTAAAAGTTTGCATAGGTAGACAAAAATAGATATATTATCAGAATATGAGCAGAATTTAGGCGAATTATCTTTTTACCAGAATTCTCTGGGCAAGAGGCGCTGAAATTTGAATTTCCCTTTTTCCTTCCCTGATAATGATATAATCTCTGCCAATATCTTTCACAATAATACGGGTATCAGGAAAAAGGCCGAGTTCCCAAAGCTCGGATTCAACTTCCTTGTCCGGTTGATTAGCAGAAATAACGGCTTTTGATCTGGGATTGAGCAGCATGATAGAATTTTGCAAATGGTGATTTTTCGGAGGAATCGGGGAGCCATGAGGATCTGTGGTTGGAAAGCCAAGTTTTTCATCAACTTCATCAAGTATATCTTCTGTGAGTACGTGCTCGAGTCTCTCTGCCTCTTCATGGATTTGTTCTGTGTCCATTCCAAGTTTATCCACCTGATAAGCTTCCCAAAGTCGGTGTGCTCTGACCAGCTGATCACCCATTTCCTTACCCTTCATGCTTAATTGAGGCTTCTCCGTATTTTGAGTCAATATACCGGATTTCTTCATTTTTGCAATCTGCTTTGCATATTGCTGTTCTGTTATTCCCAGAGCTTCAATCATCACTTTTTTGCTATCTGTATTGTCGTCACTATTTTTAGACATAAATTTGATCATGTCTTCTTCAATAATTTTACTGTATTGTTGCTTCCTGGCCATCCATCTGCGCAATATTCCTTTTTGCGGTGCCATAAAAGCAGCGGCAAGATATACAATACCGCTTACAACAACCATCAATGGCCCGGGTGTTGTGTCCAGTAAAATGGATAATATTAATCCGGTTAAAGATGCAAAAGCACCTGTAAAAACCGAAATCCATAAAACTCTTGGCAACCTGTTGCTCCACAGCAATGCCGTAGAAGCAGGTGTTATCAACATAGCTACCACCAGTATCACGCCTACTGTGCGAAGTGAAGATACCACAGCAAATGAAAGTAAAAACATTAGCATATAGTGCATAGTCTTTACAGAAATCCCCATGGATTGCGCTATTACAGGCTGAAATGTGGTTACAAACAAGTAGCGATAAAAAATCAGCACCATACTTATGGTGTACAGGCACACTATGGCTGACAACAGCAAATCCTCAGGGCTCACAGTGAGCACATTACCAAAAAGAAAGTCCTTTAAATCAATATGTGCCCCCTGTCGGGCATTTAGCCAGGAAATACCTATAATTCCAAGAGAAAACATCACAGTAAATACTATACCGACAGCCGCATCATTTCGAGTCTTTATCGTCTGCTGTATCCAGGTCATCGCTGCAGTACTTATTAAACCTGCTGCTACAGCCCCAATAAAAAAACCAATGGTATTATACCCTACAAGTAAAAATGCAGTGAATATTCCAGGCAAAACGGCATGTGATAAAGCATCTCCGATCAGAGACATATTTCTAAGTACAATAAATACACCCAATAAACCACAAGTAATCCCTACCAGCAAACTGGCTGCTAATGCCCTTACAGCCCATGGCTCCTGCATTACTTCTAAAAGTGTTTGAAAACTCATTTTCCAGATTTACTTATATACTATTCCGGTTGAATTTTTATTTTACTAAAAATATCCTTATAGTTTATCAAAATATATCCTAAAATTAAGGAATATTCCAATATGACTATCCACATGTCCTCCCTGAAAGGTTGATTGCCATAATTAATATAAGTTAAAAATATGGCTGCACTCCATAATACAGCCACGGAAATACCATGTATTGATGTAAAAAACAAAAACGGCAAAATATACCACGGATGAACGGTAGTTGCCAGCATTAAGTAAGTAAACCAGGCAATAATACTAAACCCGGTTATTTGAAATGTATTCCTACTTTTCCAGGATTG
>Ga0172372_10000078_pt1 | contig 131029 bp, 124 predicted proteins | sample LakKiv5m_2_FD_114544 | JGI IMG/M metagenome (GOLD analysis project Ga0172372, IMG submission 114544) | Freshwater microbial communities from Kabuno Bay, South-Kivu, Congo - kab_092012_9.5m | ecosystem: Environmental > Aquatic > Freshwater > Lake | place: Democratic Republic of the Congo...
GAAAAGGGCCCCCGCGGGGGCCCTTTCCATGTGCGCGTCAAACCAACCGGTGGCGGACTTTTCAGGCGCCGCGTGGCCCCTTTTTCGACCACCGCCTGGCCCCATTTTCGGGCGCCATTGACAGACGCCCTCGCCGCCAATTCCAACACACATCGCGACACAACCCAGGTACAGCGCTCGGATTCGCTTTCTCGGCTCTGCTGATTGTGACGGCCATTCTTCCTGTTTTGCAGCAGCAAATTAAGCGGCCTTTTGCCGAGCGCCTGACCGCCGGTCTCAATCTGTTTCGTCACACGCCGCGTTTGCGGGGAATCGTCGCCGTATCGCTTGCATCGGCGGCGGGCGGCGCAATGGTGTTTGTCAACACCGTTACACTCGTGCAGTCCGATCTAGGGTCTAGCGAGCGCTATACCGCATGGGCGCTCGCCGCCTTCGGCGCCGGTTCGATCGCAACGGCGCTGTCGCTGCCGGCCGTGCTGACCAAGTTCGCGGACCGCACTGTTGTACTGACCGGTTCAGCCGTTCTGGCAAGCGCTCTCAGCTTAGGGGCACTGATGACGCCGTCCTACACCGCGTTATTGATGCTGTGGTCAGCGCTTGGGATTGGCTACTCGCTGACATTGACGCCGATCGGGCGCGTTCTGCGCCGCTCTTCCAATGCAGAAAGCCGACCGGCGCTGTTCGCGGCGCATTTCTCGGTGTCACATGCGAGCTGGCTGGTCGCCTATCCGCTTGCCGGATTTGTCAGCGCGGCGTCGGGTACGTCCGTCGCGTTCGCGGCGCTTGCCTTCCTGTGCTTGTTAGGTTTCGCCGCAGCGGCCCTTCTCTGGCCGGCGCATGATCCAGAAAGCCTCGCGCATCGCCATCCAGATCTACCTGCCGATCATCCGCATCTGAACGGCCCGGAGCATGCGCACCCGCTCGTGATTGACAGCCTGCATCCGCGCTGGCCCAAGCGCCCCGCCTCCGAACTATGAGACAGACCGCGCCGCTCCGGCTCAAACCCCGGCACAAAGCTGCACAGGCGCGGAGGCCAAGGCATGAGCTCTCCGAATCATCCGGTGCTTGTCAGCACCTCTTCCCATCGCCGCAGGGCTTCACGCCGTTCTTCCAGAAACTTGTGCTTCATGTACACGCCGCGCACGCCGCGAATCCTATGCCCGAGAAGCATTTCGACGACTTCTTCGTTAACGCCCATTGCGGTGAGGTGAGTCGCGCCTGTGCGTCGGAAGTCATGGATCGTGAAGTGGGGAGGCGCCAGTTTAAGCTCGTCCGCCGTTAGCGCTCTCAAGCGATTTGCGTAAGCATCGGCGTAGCTCGCCACCGGCTTGCCCCCCTTGGTGGTTGAGAACAGGAACGGCCCGTCTGCGCCGTCAGGCCTTCCCCCGAGGATGGCAGCGGTCAGCGGCGTTAGCGGTATCGTCTTGGGATCTCCGTTCTTGTGAGAAACTCCGGGGATTTCGAGGTTTTGTCCGTACCGATCGAACCAGCCGTTCTCCGCCTTTGCGAATTCGCCCAATCTGGCGAGCGTCAGCAACAAGATTCGCGCGAGGTCGCCCCACGGATCGGGCATACGCAACGCTGCACGGTAGACGGCGCGCGCCTCTGAAATTGTGAGGACCCGATCGCGGGGGCGAAGGTCGGCAGGACTTTGCCGCAGGTCGTCGCGTCCATAGAGGCCCACCGCGGGATTGACGGTTGCGATCTCCGCTTTGATGGCCCAGCTGAAAACTCCCATAATCCACCGACGAGCCTCCAATGCCGCGCCGGGCCCGTGATCTTGCGATCGAGCGATCTTCAGCAGCCGCTTGTTGAGATCGGAGCGGGTGAGGGTTGAGAATGCTTGTTTGCCGAAAGCCTGGCGCCAATGACGCTTCATCACCCACGCGCCAATCTGAGCGGACGCCAGCCGCGGCTTCGCATACTCCTCCAGATACTTGTCTATGAGCCATTCGAGAGACTTGGTCTGATGCACATCCTGTGCGGTCTTCGCTTTCCTCGGGTCCTCCCCGTCTCCAGCGCGAGTCTGCATCCCCAACGCCAGCGCCCGCGCTCCGTGCAGCGAAACGGCTGGGTAGTCGCCGAGGTGCATTCGCCGCAGCGGACCCTTCCTGGCGTGTCCCGTGTTCGCGGCGCCTCCGTGCCCTGCCACCCGATACTGCAGTGACCATGACGCACTGCGACGTCCCACACGCAAGAAGAGTCCGGGCGTGCCACCGTCCAGGTGATCGCCGACCTGCCTGGAGTCGATAAGCCGTCGAACAGCAACGTCAGAAAGCGGTTTGGCGTTCGCTGCGCTCTTGCGCGGCATGAGCGGCACCTTGCATAGCGGAGCGCGACAGTCGCGCTGCCTCCGCACCAACTTACCGCATCATGCAAAACCTGGAAACAATTTGGTAACGAACGGGGCGGGTTGGCTAGAGCTGGCTCAGACTGTCTCACACCGTCTCATCAGCGAAAACGCATTGGTTTTATTGGCAAATGTCGTCGGCGCAGTTTCAGTCTGAGACAACTCGAAACAGGCACTTCCTCGCTTGACATGGTAGGGGTCACAGGTTCGATCCCTGTACCGCCCACCAGCCTTTCGGCGCGCCGATCAAAACTTCAGCCGCTCAGGCCGCCATCACGCGCTCGACCTCATCCACCAGCTCGCGCAGGTGGAAGGGCTTGGAAAGCACCTTCGCGCCGGCCGGCTGGGGACCTCCGGCCGACAGGGCGACGCCGGCAAAGCCCGTAATGAAGACGATCTTCATGGCCGGATCGAGTTCCGCCCCGCGCCGGGCCAGCTCGATGCCATCAAGGCCTGGCATGACGATGTCGGTGAGCAGGAGATCGAAGACTTCCCGTTCAAGCGCCTTCAGGGCCGACCGGCCCTCGTCGAAATCCTTAACGGCATGGCCGGCGCGCTTCAGCGCATTGACGAGAAAGCCGCGCAGGCTGTCATCGTCCTCGGCAAGCAGAATCTTGGCCATGGCGTCCTGGACTTCCGACCGTGATCAATACGTTACGATTTGTCGGTGCAGCTGGTAAAGCAGGGATGAACGGTTGCGCTTGACCAACCGCAGCACTCCGAAAATATGGGCTAGATGTTCTCCGGGCTGCCGCTCTTCCCGAATCCAGGGTCTTCCGACCCCGAATTCCGTTCCGCCGAGGCGTCGGCCGAGGCCGAACGGTCAGGCTTCGCCTTTTCCATAGATGAGCCCGTATCGGTTGTTTCTCCGGTGGTTTTCGCCTCGCCGCACTCCGGCCGGCTCTATCCCAAGGGCTTCCTGGAGGCCTGCACCGCCTCGATGATTGACCTGCGGCGGATCGAAGACGCCTATGTCGACCGGTTGCTGGCCGAGGTTCACCAGTCAGGCGCCCCGGTTATCTGCGGCCTGGTTGCCAGGGGCTATGTCGATCTCAATCGCGCCGAGTCCGAAATGGACCCGCACATGTTCGAAAACCCCTCCTCGGGATGGTTAGCCCAACGCTCCCCCCGGGTCGAAGCGGGCCTTGGCTGCATTCCCCGCGTCGCCTTCAATGGCGCGCCGATCTACGGCCACCGCCTTCGCAGGGAAGATGCGGACAACCGGCTGGAGCAGGTCTACCGGCCTTATCATCGGGCCCTGGAGGCCCTCCTGCGACGGGCGCAGGCCATGTTCGGGCAGGCCTGGCTGATCGATTGCCATTCCATGCCGGCCGAGACCGAGGCCTCAGCTCGCTCCCCGGATGTGGTGATCGGCGACAGGTTCGGCGCCTCCTGCGGACCAGGTCTGGCTGACCTGGTGGAAAGCCTGTTCCGGGCGCGGGGCTATTCGACGGCCCGCAACACGCCCTATGCCGGCGGGTTCGCGACGCTGGCCCACGGCCATCCCCCGATCGGCCGCCACGCGCTCCAGATCGAGGTCCGCCGCCGTCTCTATCTCGATGAGGCCAGCGTCGAACCCCACGACGGCTTCCTCACGCTCCGGCGGCATATGGGCGAAATAGCGCAGGAAATCAGCGCCTTCGCACGTCAGGCCACAGGCCTCGACGCCGGCGCAACTAAAAAGGCCGCGCTGGATGCCAGCGCGGCCGAAGGTTTAGGGAGGAAACGCCCGTAAAAGGGCAGCGGCTCCGAAGAGCCACGGTCTGGGTTTACGCTGCAGCGCAAAAAACTCAAGGTTGAATCGCGCTCGCGAGCCAGAAAGCCGCACTTGGCTCGAATTTGAGCGTTTTTGGTGAATATCGGAGCGCAGGTGAACAGGAATTGACCACCCGGCTAATGCTGCGTCGCACAAACTTCACTTAATCGGTGTGGCAAGCGCCTTGCTGCTCAACCGCTCGACGGTCCCGGAATGTTACGGGCCGGGCGAGTGGGAGTATGAGTTATGGCCACGGATGTGGATATCTATGTCGGCAAGCGGCTGCGCCGCCGTCGCCGTCTCCTGGGGCTGACCCAGCAGGACCTGGCTGGCCAGGTGGGCGTGCGTTTCCAACAGATCCAGAAATACGAGTGCGGCGCCAACCGCATCACCGCGAGCCGGCTCTTCAGCCTGGCCACCGCGCTCAACGTCAACATCAACTACTTTTTCGAAGGCCTCGCCGCCGACGGCAAACAGGCTCCCGCGAACGATCAGGCGAATGACCGCCTGACCGGCGACATCCTCTCGCAAAAGGAAACGCTGGAACTCGTGCGCGCCTACTACCGGCTGGGCGAACGCCCCCGCCGCCGCCTGCTCGACCTCGCCAAGGCCCTTGAGGGCGATCCGACGGACGCTGTCGCCTCCTGAGACCGGCCTGCTCCCTGACGCAGCCAGCGCCCGGCCGGACATGTCCGGCCGGGCGCTGATTGCGCAGATCCTTCGCTTGCCGGGCGCTGCCGTGGAGGGCAAAGGTCCAGCATGGACCTCGCCCAGTCTCTCCTGCCAACTGCCCGGCGGATGGCCGACGCGGCGCGAGCAGCCGCGCTTGCGCATTTCAGATCCGCGCTCGCCTGCGAGAACAAGGCGGAGACCGGGTATGATCCCGTCACCGAGGCCGACAAGGCCGCCGAGCGCGCGATGCGCGAGGTGCTGGGGCGTGACCGACCGGCCGACGCCATCGAGGGGGAGGAGTATGGCGCGGAGGCGGGGACGAGCGGCGTCACCTGGTATCTCGACCCCATCGACGGCACGCGCGCCTTTATCGCCGGCCTGCCCTCCTGGACCACGCTGATCGGCGCTGTTGAAGGTGAAAGGCCCATCCTCGGCATCATCGACCAGCCCTGGCTCGAGGAACGCTATGTCGGGCTGACAGGCGGGGAACGCGCCTCATGGCTCGAAGGCCGGGGCGGAAAACTCACGCTCAAGACACGCGACTGCCAGAAGCTCAGCGACGCCATCCTCTCCACCACCGATCCCTTCATCCTCACCGCGCCTGAGCGCGGCGCCTTCGAGCACATCCGCGCGACCGCCCGCCTCACCCGCTACGGCCTCGACGCCTACGCGTATGCGCGACTGGCCGCCGGCACCATCGACATGGTGACCGAGACCGGCCTCAAGGCACACGACGTTGCCGCGCTCATACCTGTGATCGAAGGCGCAGGGGGCGTCCTCACCGACTGGCGCGGCGGCGCCCCGCAGCTTGGCGGCCAGATCGTCGCCGCCGCCAACCGTCGCATTCTCGAGGAAGCCCTGATCTCGCTCAAACGCTCCGCCCTCTAACCCCGCCAGGATCGCCCCATGACCGTCCTTCTGATCAACGCGGCCCGCGCCTTCGCCATGGTGGCCTTTGCCGACGGCAAGCTCGCCCCGATCGAGGCCAAGCGCTTTGCCTCAGTCGTCGCGCGCGAACCTGCCTTCGCCAATGCCGGCCACGCCGAGATCGCCGAAGCGTGGGAGACGGCCACTCGCGAGGTTCACAGCGCCGAGAGTTTCGGCATGGCGCTCCTCGCCATCCGCTCACGGACGAGGGAGGCTGCCGACAAGGCGGTGATCATGCGCACGGCGCAGGCCGCCGTGGTGGCCGACGGCAAGCTCGAACTGCAGGAGAACAAGGCGATCACCTCGCTCGCCGAGGCCCTGGGCCTCGATCCGGAAGCGTTCTGAGCGGTCAGTTGAAGGCAGGCGAGGTATCAGACCCCGGCCTTCGCACAGAGCTCGTCGAACGCCGCAAACCATGCTGCGCGCCGTTCGTCCGTCTCCATGAAGATCTCATGGCATGCGCCCTCCACCACCAGGTGACGCGCGCCTTTCAGCTGCGCAATCAGCCGCGCTGCGGCGCCGGGCTCGACAATCGATTCCTCACTCGCCGTTGCCACAAGCATCGGCATGTCGGCGACCTTCGCCAGCGCTCCGGGCGCAAACAGTCCCGCGCAGACATCAAGCGCCGCGACAACCCAGCCGATCGTCGGCTCGCCCAGCGCCAGCTTTGGCTCAGCCGTGACAAGTCGCCGATAGAGGCCCCAGCGCTCGCGGTCATGGCTGAAAGGATTGCCCTCGAATTTTTCCTCGCGCGCCTCGGGCCGCGCTGGAAACGCGCCCAGCCCCAGCTTGTTCGCCATGCGTGCAAAGTTCTGCAGGAAGGGTGTCGCCGGTATGCCCCACATCGGCGCCGAGAAGGCCGCAAGTTCCCCCGTCAGCCGCCCGGTGCGCAGCGCTTCGAGCGAGATTGCGCTCCCCATCGAATGCGCCACGACCACGCGCCTGGCTGGCGCCCGGTCGGTGATCGCGGCGAGGCCTCGCACGAGCGCGTCAACATAGGTCTCGAACGTCGTCACATGCCCGCGGATCGGATTCTTCAGCGGTCGGTCGGACAGGCCCTGCCCCGGCCAGTCGAGGCAGACGAGCGCGAAATTGCGCGCCTGAAGATCGCGCATCACTTCAAAATACTTCTCGATCGATTCCGTGCGGCCGGGACAGACAATCGCCAGCGCCCGCGCGCCAGCTTTCGGCGCGAACAGCATCCGCAGCCGGATGCCGTCCTCACCGTTATACCAGATGATCTCCGCGCCCTCAGGCGGCGGGTTGCCGGGCACGAGGACCATGTCCGCTTGCCGGGACCCCGCCGCGTGCGCGCTGTCAGCCATCTATTTCAGCTTGGAGAACAGCGACTGGAGCTTCATCGCGACGCCCATATTGCCCTCGACCTTCAGCTTGCCCTGCATGAAGGCCATGGTCGGGTCGAGCGCACCCTGCGCCATCTTGAGAAAATCGTCGAAGGCGACCTTGATGGTCGCGTCGGCCGCGCCGTCGTCATTGGTCGCCTTGCCGGCGCCGCCGTCGATCAGGAGTTTGCCGACCGAACCGAAATCGAACTTCACCTTTTCCGTGAAACCCGAACCGGCGCCGAGCGCGCCCTGAACCTTGGAGGTGAGTTCTGCGAGATCCATGAGTTGCTCCTGTGACACGTTGAGGCCCTTGTCGCGCAGGCCGAGCAGGAGCGCAACCAGTTCACGAACGCAGAAATAGACCTATTCAGCCTCGAAATCGGGCAGGTCCAGTTCAGGTTCCAGACGCATGTCGCCCGGAAGCGGGGCCAGATCGACCTCGCCTATATCAAGGTAATCGCGCGCCTGCTCGAGGGCTTCACGCTGGATTTCCGCATCAAGCCGCGCGTCGCGTCCGGCGCTTTCGGCGAGGTCAGGCCTTGCCTCCGCTACGGCCTGCGGCGGGGGAAGCGGGAGGTCGATCCCCGGTCGCGTCATGCGGTTAAGCGCAAGCTGCCCGTGAAAGCCGTTCATCATCTCGCGATGGATGCGGATGGCCGGCCCCGGCAAACCGACGGCCGGGCTGGGCGCGATCTCGAGGCTGACAATATCGCCCTTCAGGAAGACGGGCATGGGCGTGTAACCCGCGAACCGGTCGCCGATCGGCGCAACCCGTTCGGCGATCGCGCTGGCATGCGGCAGGAACAAAAGCGCGCGCGACGCGCCGGCGGCTGCGACCCTGGCCGTCAGCGCCTCGGCCCAGGCCTTCTCCACCCTGTCCTTGTGGCGCAAGGTTAAGGGATGATCCTCTTCCCCGATGCTTTCGACGATCAATGGCGCGCCCTTCGCGATCAGCGCGCCGAGCCGCTCGCGCATGGCGTCTTCGGCATCGGTTGCTCCGCCGGCATACTCCGGAATTCCGACGAACAGCGGACGCCCGTCGGACGCCAGATGGCAGGCGATTTCAGCAATGGCGGCCGGCGCCTCGCTGGTTTCGGTGAACTCGCCGACCAGCAACCAGTCGGGCGCCCTGTCGCCGCTGATGGCCGCCAGTCCCTCCACCGGGCCGCAGCCCCATTGCGAGGCAAGTCTGGCCGACCGGGCATCCGAACAGGCTGTGATCACCGCAACGGCGACGGCTGCAATCCCCAAGCCTGACCGCATCGAGGCTCTCCCGCAACACGCAGACGCTAGCATGACGCCACTCGCCCTCCAATCGCGTGAGCCCTCGCAATGGCAAAAGCAGACGGCTAGGGTTCCGCGAACGGGAGGCCCCATGAGCTGGAAGACGCATATCGAGGAATTGCGCGCGCGCGAGCGGCTGGCCGAACAGATGGGCGGCGAGGAACGTGTCGCTCGGCAACGGAGCATGGGCAAGCTCACCGTGCGCGAGCGCGTCGCCTTCCTCGCTGACCCGGGCAGCTTCCACGAGGTCGGCAAGATCGCCGGCAAGGCCGGCTATGGACCTGACGAGCAGATCGCGGAGTTCCTGCCGGCGACCATGGTGTTCGGCCGGGCCATGCTGGACGGGCGCCCTGCGGTGATCCTCGGTGATGATTTCACCGTGCGCGGCGGAGCCTCGGATGCCTCCATCGCCGGCAAGATGCTGATGGCCGAGCAGATGGCGCACGAGTACGGCATGCCGATCGTACGGATGATCGACGGCACGGGCGGCGGCGGTTCGGTGAAGTCGCTCGAACAGAACCCGCGCACCTACATCCCGACGACCCCGGCCTGGGAATGGCTGGTCGCCAACATGGCGCGCGCGCCGGTGGTCTCGCTTGCGCTTGGCCCGTGCGCAGGGCTTGGCGCGGGCCGCGTGGCGGCGAGCCATTTCTCGGTGATGGTGAAGGGTCTGTCCCAAGTCTTCGTCGCCGGACCACCCGTCGCCAAGGCGATCGGCGAAGAGGTCGACAAGGAAGGGCTCGGCGGCTGGGACATCCAGGGCCGCAACGGCGTCGTCGACAATGTGGTAAACTCGGAACACGAGGCATTCGCGCAGGCGCGGCGCTTCCTCTCCTACCTGCCCTCCAATGTCGATGAAGCCCCGCCAGTCCTGCCCAGCGAGGATGATCCCAATCGCCGCGAGGACTTCCTCATCGACATCGTGCCGAAGGACGGCAAGACGCCCTACATGCCGCGCAAGATCATAGAGGCGGTGTGCGACAAGGGGTCCTTCTTCGAGATCGGCGCGCTGTGGGGGCGGCAGGTAGCGACCGGACTTGCACGGATCGATGGCCGCCCCGTTGCGATCATCGCTGGCGATCCGTTTTTCCTCGATGGCGCGTGGACAGCGGATGCCTGCGACAAGGTCGTGCGCCACATCGATCTGGCCGATACCTTCCATCTGCCGGTGGTCCATTTCGTCGACTGCCCCGGCTTCGCGGTGGGCGCAAAGCATGAGAAGGCAGGTGTCACGCGGCGCGGCGTACGCGCCATGGCGGCAATCTATCAGGCGCAGACGCCGATCCTGCCGGTGGTGATCCGCAAGGCGTACGGCCTTGCGGGCTCGGCGATGTTCAACCCGACCAAGACGCGCTGGCGCTATTGCTGGCCGTCGGGCGACTGGGGCTCACTGCCGATGGCCGGCGGAATCGAGGCTGCCTATAAACGCCAGCTGGAAGCCTCAAGCGATCCCGAGGCCGAACTCAAGGCGCTCTATGCCAAGTTCGAGGCGATGCGTTCGCCCTTCCGCACGGCGGAGGCCTTCATCGCTGAAGAGATCATCGACCCGCGCGACACGCGCCCGCTCGTGGTCGAATTCGTCCATCACGCCTATCGCGTGTTGAAGACCGGCGCGCGCGCCAACGGCATGCGGCCGTGAGAAAGACTCACCCGCGATCCCTTGTCCTTGCCAGCGCGCTGGCGAGGTCGCGCGGGGGCGCCTTGCGCATGTTCTGAAACTGCGCATGGCAAGCCTGGCAGGTGTCACCCACCGCGACCATGTATTGCGCAAGGGCCTTCTCGTCTCGCCTCGCCGCAGCGGAGGCAACGCCAACGCTGGCCCGCTGCAGCTCCGCTGCGAATTGCTTCCACCTGGGGTCATTGTAGCGCTGCTTGTCAAACTTCCCGCGTCCCTCAAGCGAGAGAAGGCTCGCGATTGCAGCGAGATCGACGGCGGCCGAGCCGGCCTTGGTCCAGTCGCTGTCCGTCAGGGGCGGGCCACTCTCGTAAAGCTGGAACAGCCGGAAACCCGCAGATCCGATCACCCCAGTCATCAGGTTGCGGTAAGAGACCGCCAGCGGCAGCGCCGGACTATCAAGTCCGATCCGGCCAACCAGCTCCGTGTGATCGCTTGACGCCCGTTGGTTGCCCTGGGCGGCGCAGCCGGCTGCAAGCACAGCCACTGCAGCAAGCCAGATGCGGGCAATCGGCCTCCGCCTCATGATCAAAGCCTCCATCGCAGGAGAGCGTGCGCAAGGATGTGCGCAACGACCTGATTTGCATCAAGGCATGGAGCGGCTCGCACGGTCAACTTAATGCTTCCCCACACCGCCGCGCCGCACGCGCGCCAGACAGCCCCGTCCGCCGGGACCATGATTTCCGCCTGCGGCCTCATCACGGAGGGCCAGGCACGGCCTTATCCAGCGATGCGGCCCCAGCCATCACGAAAGGCAATCGCGAGAGGCCGATGACGCCAAGCACGCATGTCGAAGAAAGCTAGCGAAGGAGTCCGGGCTGTTTTGGCGGGCCAAGGAACGCTCCTGAACGAGGACCCATTCGCCTGGCTGGCCTTAGACCTCGCGCTGGATTCCGGCCAGGGTCACACCGCTTTGAAGTTTGCCCGCAGAGCGCTCCAGCTCGTCTGCGATCGCTTTATCGCGCACCCATCGGTCGGCAATTATCTTGATGACTCACGCGCCGCCTGTTCGGCCAGGTCGGCGAGATCCCTTGCGGCGTTGGGCTTTCCGAGCTGCCAGGCGGCGCGGGCGCGGGCTTTAAGAACGCCGGCGTTGGAGATGCGTTCGAGCAGGAGCGGGGCGAACGTCTCGACGTTGAATTTCGGTTCGGGAACCACATCAGCCGCTGCGCCCATCACCATGCCCTCGGCATTGGCGGTCTGGTGATCGTCCATGGCGATGCCGAGCGGGATGAGAATGGAGGGGCGGCCCGCAACAGCAAGCTCCGTCACGGTCGAGGCGCCGGCGCGGGCAATGACGAGGTGTGCGGCGGCGAGCCGGTCCTGCATGTCGGAGAAAAAGGCCTCGACGGTGGCATCGACGCCAGCGTTGCGGTAGATGGCGCGCACGGCCTCCAGCTGTTCCTCGCGCGCCTGCTGCACGATGCGCAGCCTGGACCTGTGCTGCTGCGGCAAGGCGATCACGGCCTGCGGGATGACCTCGCCGAACAGCCTGGCGCCCTGGCTGCCGCCGGTGATCAGCAGGCTGAGCGGTCCGCTATCGTCAAGCTCCGGATAAGGCCGCTCACGCACCGCCCTGATCGGGTTGCGGACGGGATTGCCGACAACGCGTTTCTTGCCGGCAGTGCTTTCCGGCAGGCGGTCGAGCCGGTCGAAGCCGCAAGCGACGAATGTCGCGCTCTTCGCGAACAGCCGGTTCACCCGCCCCAGCACCGAGTTCTGTTCGTGAATGATGATCGGAATGCCCATGGCGCGGGCCGCGGACAATGAGGGATAGCTGGGATAGCCGCCGAATCCGGCCACAAGTTTCGGACGCGTCTTCTCGAAGTTGCCCCGCGCCTCGGCCGTGCCCTTGCGGAGCTTCAGCGCCGAGGCCAGCAGCTTGTGCGGCAGTTTCGAGCCAAAGGTTGCCGCCTCCACTTCGAGGCGCCAGTCGGCGGGAAATCCCGCTGCATATTTCTTGCCACGCTCGTCGGTGACGAGCGCCACGGTCCATCCGCGCGCATGCATCTCGTCGGCGAAGGCCTGGGCGGGGAACATGTGTCCGCCCGTGCCGCCAGCGGCGATCACAACGAGCGGTCGGGTCGAAGAGGTCATGCGCGCCTCAGATGCGTCAGCGAGGTTTCCGGTTGCTTGCGCGTGAACGCAAGCGCAAGACCCAGTGTCAGCGCGGCCCCGAGGAGCGAGGATCCGCCTGAAGACACAAGCGGGAGCGTCATCCCCTTGGGCGGGATCAGCGAGAGGTTGACCGACATGTTGACCGCAGCCTGCAGGCCGAAGATGGCGTAGAGTCCGACGCCGGCCGCGCGCTGGTAGATGTCGGCCTGGCGCGAGGCTTCCATGATTCCCTTGATGGCGATCACGGCGAACAGCACGGTGAGCATGACAAGCAGGATCAACCCGAACTCTTCGCCAGCGACGGCGTAGACGAAATCGGTGTGCGCATCCGGCAGCGTACGCTTCACCGTGCCTTCCCCGGGCCCCACGCCAAAGACGCCGCCGCGCTCAATGGCCTCGCGCGCCTTGTCGATCTGGTAGGTGTCGTACTCGGTCGGATTGAGGAAGGAATTCACGCGCAGGCGGACATGGGGAACGATGGCGTAGAGCAGCGCGCCCAGCAAGGCGCCGCCGATGACGAAGCCAGTGGCCCACAGCCAGGGCAGTCCCGCGATGAAGAAGACGATCACGAACGCCGCCGTGAGGAGCGCGGCCTGTCCGACATCGGGCTGCAGAAGCAGAAGGCCGACGGTGACGGCGTAGAAGGTGAAGGCGATCGGCGCCCACGGACCTGCCGGAAACCTGTCCCGCTGCGCCAACAACCATGCCGTCAGCACAACAAGCGCCGGCTTGATGATTTCCGACGGCTGGAATGTGGTGCCCCAAAGCCGGATCCAGCGGGTCGCGCCCTTCGCCTCATGCCCGAAGAGCAGCAGGCCTGCCATCAGGAGAAAACACGCCACGAACAGCACAAGGCAGACACGACGCGCCCATACCGGATCGAGCAGAGATGAGCAAAGGAGGACGCCGAGCGCTGCGACTGCAAAGCCCACTTGCCGGTAGACGAAGTGGAACGGGTCGACGATGTCGAGCTTGGCGGCGGCAGCCGGCCCCGCCGCGAGCGACAGGACGATGCCCGCGCCGAGAAGGATCAAGGCGGCGGCGATGAGGCCCTTGTCGACGGTGCGCCACCATTCGGCGAGCGGCGATCGGTCGGATCTCGCGAAGATCTGCATGTCGTGCTCAGGCCGGCTCGGTCGGCGTACGCCGCTTCACAAGCTTCGCGGCTTCGCGACGGAAGGCCAGCCCGCGCTGCTCGAAGTCGCGGAACTGGTCGAAGCTGGCGCAGGCCGGCGAGAACAGGATGGCAGCGCCCTCGACCCCGGAGGCGCGCGCATCCGCGAAGGCCTGCTGCACGGCCATGTCGAGTGTCCGGCACTTTGCGTGGTCCAGCTTGCCCTCCAGCACGCGCGCAAATGCATCGGTCGACTCGCCGATCAGGTAGGCCTTGCGGATCATGCCGAAGAGCGGCGCCAGCTCGTCGATGCCCTCCTCCTTCGGACGGCCGCCGACGATCCACCACGCATTCGGAAAGGCGCGGATCGCCTGCTCCGCGGCCTGCGCGTTGGTGGCCTTCGAATCGTTGATGAAGCTAACGCCGTCGATAGCGCCGATGTTCTCGAGCCGGTGCGGCAGGCCGGGGAAGGTCTCGATCGCGGCAAGGATGTCGGTAGGCTCAAGCCCGAGCGCGCGGCAGGCGGCATAAGCGGCGGCGATGTTTTGATGATTGTGACGGCCGGGCAGCGCCTTGGCCTTGCGCACGTCGTGCGGCGCTTCGGCGCGGCCGGCGATCGAATCCTGCAACATGCCGTCCAGCACGGCAACGCCGCGGCCGAGGCCATACTCGGCCGAGATGGGGATGACACGGCGCAGACCCTCGCTGGTCAGTTGCGTCGCCATTACACCGGCGCGAATATCGTCCACACCGATGATGGCGACATCCTCGGGGCCCTGGTTGCGGAAGATGCGGCGCTTGGCGCTGACATAGCCGTCCATGCCGCCATGACGCGAGAGATGGTCGGGCGAGATGTTGAGCATGACGGCGACGTCGCAGCGCAGGCTGTCGACAAGGTCAAGCTGGTAACTCGACAGCTCCAGAACGTAGATCGCCTCGGAGTGCAGCCTTTCGAGATCGAGCACGCCGACGCCGATATTGCCGCCAACGCGCACATCCTTGCCGCACACCTTGAGGATATGCCCGATCAGCGCCGTGGTGGTGGACTTTCCGTTGGTGCCCGTGATGCCGACGATCCGCGGGCGCTCAATCGCCCGGAATTCGTTCACAGCGCGGGCGAACAGCTCCATGTCGCCAATGACCGGCACGCCCACCATCTGCGCCATGCGCACGAATCGGTGCGGCTCGGGGAAGCGGAACGGTATTCCCGGCGACAGCACCAGCGCCGCGAAAGTCTGCCAGTCGCGCCGGTTGAGGTCGACCATGGGCACGCCGGCGGCTTCGGCCGCCGTGCGCGCATTCTCGTTCTCGTCCCACGCGCAGACGCGGGCGCCGCCAGCCATCAGGGCCTTGCACGTCGCGATGCCGCTTCGGCCCAGGCCGAAGACCGCGACGTCCTTTCCCTCGAATGTGCGGACGGGGATCACGTTGGCCTCACCTCAGACGCAGGGTGGCGAGGCCGACGAGGGCCAGGAGAAAAGCGATGATCCAGAAACGGATGACCACGGTCGGCTCGGACCAGCCCAACTTCTCGAAATGGTGGTGCACCGGGGCCATCTTGAAGAAGCGCTTTCCGGTAGCCTTGAAGTAGAGCACCTGGATGATCACCGAGAGCGCCTCAAACAGGAACAGGCCACCGACGATCGCCAGCACGATCTCGTGCTTGACGCACACCGCCATGGCGCCGAGGCATCCGCCCAGCGCCAGCGAGCCGGTGTCGCCCATGAAGACCTTGGCCGGCGGCGCGTTGTACCAGAGGAAGCCGAGCCCCCCGCCCACGAGCGAACCCATGACGACGGCGAGTTCGGCAGTGCCAGGCGTCGGCGACAGGAGAAGATAGTCGGCAAAGCGCGGCGTGCCGGTTGCGTAGGCGATGAAGCCGAACGTGGCGCCTGCGATCATCACCGGGCCGATGGCGAGCCCATCGAGGCCGTCAGTGAAGTTCACCGCATTGCCGGCGCCCACGATCACGAAAGCTCCGAAAGCGATGAAGCCGTAGATGGTGAGATCGAACATGAAATCCTTGAGGAAGGGCAGCGCCAGCCCGGTGGCGAAGCCTTCCTGCGGCGCGACGGCAAGCTCGCCCGAGGCGAGCGCGGCATCCGTCGTCGCCTGGGCGTAGACGGAGATCCACCATACGGCGACGCCGGCGATGACGAACTCCATCAGGAGCCGCACCTTGCCGGAGAGGCCGGCCGTGCCTTTCTTTGTGACCTTCTGATAGTCGTCGATGAAGCCGACAAAGCAGAAACCGACTGTCACAAAGAGCACGATCCAGATGTACTGGTTGGTGAGGTCGGCCCACAGCAGCGTGCCGGACAGGATCCCGAACAGGATGAGAAAGCCGCCCATTGTGGGCGTGCCCTTCTTGGCGAGGTGGCTTTCTGGACCATCGGTACGGATCGGCTGACCCTTGCCCTGCCTTTTTCGCAGCCAGAGGATCATTGGATAGCCGAACAGCATGGTGAGTATGAGGGCCGTGGAGAGGCCGAGCGCCACGCGGAACGTCACGAAGCTGAACAGGTTGAGCTCGCCCGTGTAGGGCGAGAGGAGATGATACAGCATGCTACGCCCCTGACGCGTTCTGCGGTTTGGCGGCGGCGCTTTCGCTCATCTGCCGGAGCGCCGTCCCCACGCGGGCCATGCCGGATGCATTCGAGCCTTTGATCAAGACAGCGTCCCCCGGTTCTAACCAGCTTTTCACCTGCTCAGCCGCTTCGGCCGGACCTGTGACATGTTCGACTCGCATGCCCGGAGCGCGCCGCTTCAGCGCATCCGCGAGGTGCTTCATCTCGCCGCCCGACAGCACGGCCAGCGAAACGTTCGCAGCGATGACTGCGTCGGCGAGCCCTGCATGCATCTGCGCGGACCCCTCGCCGAGTTCGCGCATTTCGCCAAGCGCCACCATCCGCCTGCCCGGCCGGCTGCTCAGCCCCTCGATGGCCGCGCGCATCGATTCCGGATTGGCGTTATAGGCGTCGTCCACCAAAGTGGCCTCGCCACCGCAGGGCAGCCGCAGCGCCTCCGCGACACCACGACCGGCGGGCGGGGCATAGCCTGAGAGCGCCTCGGCCGCATGCCCCGCGCCGATACCCGACAGGACAGCGGCGAGAAGCGCCAGCGCCGCATTGTCGGCCCAGTGTTCGCCGACTGCGTCGAGGCCGACACTGACAGCTTCGCCCATCACGTCGACATCGATGCGCGAGACAAACCCGTCGGTGTGATAGCGCACGGGCGCTGCGCTGCGCGGTCCTGGCGATCCGCCGAAGCTGTAGAGCCGCGCCGAGGGCTGCAGCCGGAGCGCCGCCGCCCGCAAGCGGTCGTGGAACCTGTCCGCGGCCGGCAGAATGGCTGCGCCCTCAGGCAGCAGCCCGGCGAAGATGTCGGACTTCTCATCCGCCACACCCTCGATCGAGCCGACCCCCTGCAGATGGGCCGGCGCGATCTTGGTGATCATTGCGATATGCGGCCTGGCCATGCGCGAGCGGGGCGCGATCTCTCCGGGCGTGCTCATGCCAATCTCGAAGATCGCCCGCTCGGTCTCGCGCGGCATCCTGGCGAGGGTCAGCGGCACGCCCCAGTGGTTGTTGAAGGACTTGTCCGACCAGTGGGCCCTGCCCGCCGCACGAAAGATGCGCGCCAGCATCTCCTTGACGCTGGTCTTCCCGACCGAGCCCGTGATCGCTGCGCAAACCGCGCCCGTGCGATCGCGCGCGGCGTGCCCGAGCCGCTCCAGCGCCGACTGGACATCATCGACGAGGAGCCCGGGTCGCCCTGCGAGCACGTCGCGCGACACGAAGGCTGCCCCGGCGCCCGCAGCGAACGCGTTGTCGACGAAGTCATGTCCGTCGCGGGCATCCTTCAGGGCCACAAAGAGTTCACCGGGCTTGAGTGAGCGCGTGTCGATCGAAACACCATCGATCGCCCAGGCGCCTTGCGCCTTTCCGCCGGTTGCGGCCGCCGCCTCTTCGCCGGTCCAGAGAGGATGCTCAGCCATGCGCGCCACCTGCGTCCGTGCCGCCCGCATCCTTCAGCGCCGCCCGCGCGACCTCGAAATCCGAGAACGGGATGGTGACGCCCTTTACGATCTGTCCGGTCTCGTGACCCTTGCCTGCGATCAGCAAGGCATCGCCCGGTCGCAGCCGCTTGACGCCCTCCTGGATCGCCGATGCGCGGTCGCCGATCTCGCTCGAATCCGGGACGCCTTTGCGGATCGCGGCGCGGATTGCGGCGGGATCTTCCGATCGCGGATTGTCGTCGGTGACGATCACCTCGTCCGCAAGCCGCCGCGCGACATCTCCCATGATCGCACGCTTGGTCGCGTCGCGATCACCGCCGCAGCCGAACACGACGATGAGTTTGCCGCGCACATGCGGGCGCGCGGCGCGCAACAGCACGTTGAGCCCGTCCGGGGTGTGGGCATAGTCGACGAAAACCGGCGCCTTTCCAGCCGTCTGGCCGACCAGCTCCAGCCGGCCGTGGACGCCTTTGAGCCTTGCGAGCCCGTCGAGCACGGCGTGGACATCATCGCCCAGCGCCATCGCGATGCCGGCGGCGCAGAGCGCATTGAGCGCCTGGAATTCGCCGATCAGAGGCAGGTGGACGGTGCGCTCCTTGCCCTCGCTCGGACCACCGCTCCACTGGATCACAAGGTCCTGGCCCGTGCCGCGCGGCAGCGCCTCGGCGATCCGCAGGTTGCGCCCGCGCCAGCCGACCGTGAAGGTTCGCAGGCCGGCCGTCTGCGCCGCCGCCTCGAATGCCTCGCGTTCGGGACTGTCGGCGTTGATGACCGCCGGCGCGCCGGCGGGCAACAGCTCCGAAAACAGCTTCATCTTGGCGCGGCGGTAGTCATCGAAGTCGGCGTGATAGTCGAGATGGTCCTGTGTGAGGTTGGTGAAGGCGCCCGCCGCAAGCCTGACCGCGTGCAGACGATACTGCGCAAGGCCGTGGCTGGACGCTTCCATCGCCGCATGCGTCACGCCCTCGGCCGCAAGGCTTGCGAGCGTGTCGTGGATGGCGACGGGGTCGGGCGTGGTGTGCCCGAGATCGACGACGCCTGACGGTCCGATGGCGCCCAGCGTGCCCATCGAGGCCGCCTTGCGGCCCATGCTGGCCCAGATCTGGCGGAGAAAGTCGACCGTCGAACTCTTGCCGTTGGTTCCGGTGACCGCCGCAATCACGCGCGGCTGGACAGGATGGAAGGCGGCCGCGGCCTTCGCCAGCGCAAGGCGGGGTTCGGCGACCTGGATCGCCGGCACGGTCCATGCCCCGGGGCGATCATCGGTGAGAATCGCCGCTGCTCCGGCCTTGATCGCCGCGCCGGCATACTCGCGGCCATCCTGCGCCACGCCCTTGAGCGCGGCAAAGAGATAGCCCGGCTTCACCTTGCGGCTGTCGGCCGTGATGCCGGTCACATCGAGCGCAGGCGCCCCGGGAATGAGGGTATCAAGCTTCATTGAGCATACGCCTCCGCACGCGCCCGCGTCGCCGTCGCTTCCAGCACGGGCTGGACATCCAGCAGCGGGGCCGCGCGCGCGATCACCCGTCCGGCGATCGATGCCGCGGTGAAGGCGGCCGTGCGTTGCTCGCCCGTTCTGGGCTGCGCTTCATCGAGCACGACGAGCACGACAAATTGAGGGCGGGAGGCGGGGAAGACCGCGGCAAAAGAGGTGATGTTCCTTTCGGGATCGTAACCGTTCGCCGTCGGCTTCTCGGCCGTCCCGGTCTTGCCGGCGACCTCATAGCCGTTTGCGTCCGCCAGCTTGCCAGAGCCTTGCGTGACGGTCGTTCGCATCATCGCCAGGACCACGTCGGCCGTGCGCTTTGACATCACGCGTCTGGGCGCTGTGCTGGGGGGATCGACCGCCTCGGTGAAGCGCGGCGCGACGTAATTGCCGCCATTGGCGAAAGGCGCATAGGCCAGCGCGAAGGCAAGCGGGCTCACCGAAAGACCATGGCCATAGGCGATCGTCGCCATCGCGGTCTGATCCCAGGTCTGGGGGAGAAGCGGCGAAGCCCAGGACGGTCCTTCACCGCCATGCCCAGCCAGCAGGCCGACGGCGCCGAGAAATGCCTTCTGCCGCTCCGGGCCGATGCGCTGGGCAATCAGCGATGCGCCGATATTCGAGCTTTCGGCCAGGATGTCTTCCGCCGTCGCGGCGGCGCCGGAGACGCGCGCCAGCGGATGCAGGTCGCGCACCGTCACGCCGCCGATCTTCACAGGCCGGGACACGTCGAACCTGTCTGACGGCCGCACGGCGCCGGCCTCCATCGCGGCTGCCACCGTCAACGGCTTGTAGATCGAGCCCAGCTCCATCCGGGCATTGAGGGCGCGGTTGGTCTTTGCGTCATTCCCCTCTTCACCGCGTCTGCTGGGATCGATCTGCGGCCAGGAGGCAATCGCGCGCACGGCGCCGCTGTGGGCGTCGACCACGATGCCGGCAGCGCCCTTCATGTCGAAATCCTCGAACGCGCGATTGAGTTCCTCCTCCACCACGAACTGCACGCTGGCGTCGAGGCTGAGCTGCAGCGGCTCGCCGCCCTGTTTCAGGCGCGCGTCGTAGACGCGCTCGACACCCTCGATCCCGTCGCCATCAACGCTGGTATAGCCGAGGAAATGGCCTGCAAGACTGCCGCCCGGATAGCGCCGCTGCGGTTCATCGACGAACAGGAGTCCCTCAACGCCAAGTTGCTTCAGCGCGGCGATCTGGTCGTCGTCGAGCCCGCGCCTGACCCAGGCGAACTGGCGCTTCTTGTCGGCCATCATCGCCGTCAGCGCATCTTCGCGCAGGTCCGGGAAAACGCTGCGGATGCCGGCGACGACGTCGCGCGAATCCCAGATGGCGCTCGGATCGACGGCGAGCGAGACGCCCTCGACCGTCGTCGCCAGAAGCTCGCCGCGGCGGTCGACGATGTCGGCGCGACGCGCCGTCTCGATCGCGGCGACAGGCACAGCACTGCGGTCCGGGCCGTTGAAGGCGACATAGGCCGAGCGACCGACGATGACGGCGAAGACAAGCGCCAGGCCCGCCGCGACAAGGCGGGCGCGACGCGGACCCCAGACGTCCTGGTATGGCGCGGCGAAGGTTTTCATTGCGATTGCGGCATCGCTTCCGAAGCCGGCGGGGCCAGGCGCAGCTTTTCTTCGCCGAGGCGCTGCTTGAGGGCCTCCGGGGCGACATACTGGTCCGGATTGGCCGGCTCGAGCCCCAGCTGCTGCTGCGCGATGGCGCCGATCCGTTCGGGCCGGGTCAGAACGGCTTCATCAGCCTTGAGGGTCGCAATGGCGGCCTGCTCGGCCTGCGCCGCGATCCTGAGTTCGTCGATGCGGACCTGCGTCTCCTCCGCGCTCAGCTTTGCGCGATAGACTGCGACCGCCAGCACGGTGACGACCAGTCCGCCAATGATGGCCAGGCGTTTCATCCGCCAACTCCCTCAAGCTGTTTCAGTCCCGGCAGCCGGGACCCATCGCCGGCGTCCACATTCCAGGCCGGGGCTTCGGTGCGGAGCGCCCAGCGCAGTTTTGCAGACCGGGCACGCGGATTGTCCGCAACCTCCGCCTCGCTTGGCTCAGCCGCCTTGCGCTGGAGGATCTCGAACGTCGGCGCCCTTCCCTTGTTTGCGCGCGGCAGGTGGCGCGAGACGCCAGGATCGTTGCCGGAACGCGACCGCAGGAAGAGCTTGACGATGCGGTCCTCGATTGAATGGAAGGTTACGATCACCAGCCTTCCACCGGGTTTCAGCACACGCTCGGCCGCGGCAAGGGCGCGCGCCAGCTCCCCTGTCTCGTCATTCACCCACATGCGGAGCGCCTGGAAGGTGCGCGTGGCAGGATGCGTCGGCTTTCCGCGCCGCCCGCCCAGGGCCTTCTCGACCACGTCGGCAAGATCGAGCGTCGAGCTGAAGGGCTGCGAACGCCGGCGGTGGACGATCTCGCGTGCGATCCGTCGCGCGGCATGTTCCTCGCCGAGCAGGTGGATGATGTCCGCCAGTTCGCCCTCGGTTAGGTGATTGACGGCGTCCGCGGCGCTCGGGCCCCGCTTGTCCATCCGCATATCGAGCGGCCCGTCGCGCATGAAGGAAAAGCCGCGCGCCGCCTCATCGATCTGGAACGATGAGACGCCGAGGTCGAGCATGATGCCGTCGACCTGGTCGCGGTTCATGGCGTGCAGGATCTGCTCGATCTCGCCAAACCGTCCTGCCGCCGGAATGACGCGCGGGTCCTTGCCGGCGTGCGCCCACGCCCGCTCCATCGCTTCGGGGTCGCGATCGATCGCGATCAGCGTAAAGTTGGCGACCGCAAGCGCTGCACGGGCATAGCCGCCGCCGCCGTAAGTGCCATCCACCATCACAGCGCCTGCCACGGGCGCCAGCGCGTGGATCACTTCTTCGGCCATCACCGGGATGTGCGCGCCGGCAGGAGGCGGGGCCTCGCTCATGCGCCCTCCCCCGCATCCGGCCCCGGACCGGGGCGGCGCGGACGCGATTTCAGCAGACCGAGATTGTCCCTTGCCAAGGCGCGCATCTTCGCCTTCTCGGCCTCATAGGCGCCCGGCTCCCAGATCTGGAAACGGTCGCCGAGGCCCACGAACTTCGCCTTCTCGCCGATGCCCGCGATTGCCAGGAGTTCGGCGTCCAGCACGACGCGGCCGCCTTCGTCGAGCCTCGCCTGCCGGGTCTCGCCCATGATGTAGTTTGCCAGCGCGATACGGCGCGCATCCATCAGGTCCAGCTCGCTCAGGGAGGCGTCGAATTCGTTCATCAGGCGCTGGCCAGCCCCCTCAATGCACGGCTTGTCGAGCGAGGGCCACAGGAAGACGCCGTCCGCGGACCCGAGCGCCTTACGGAAGGCAGCCGGGATCGAGACCCGCTTCTTGGCGTCAACGCCGCTCTCGAACGAGGAGAGGAACATGCTCCCGAATGCCCGCTTTGCGTCGGTCCCGGATGGGATCGCGCCCCAGATTTTCCCGCCACGACGGCCCCGCCCGTGGAGTTGTACGGGATACCATGGGCCCCTATGGGAAACAACGGGACGTTAGCCCTGCGTTAACCATTTGGACGTCGGCGCACGGAACAAATCCGGTAGATCGCCGAGCTATAAGGGAAGGGGTGTGGATAAGTGGTTTACGAGCGGTGAATGCCGGCAAGGATACCTGCACAGAGTCAGACGCTTGCACCATCCTTGCGGCTCACAGGCGCTGTCCACAGCAAAACGGAAAGAGAGGCGACCGGGCGGCCTGTAAGCCGGGTTCTGTCCAGGGTCTTGCGACCCTTGGGCGACCATTCCTCTGGGACGGCCCTTGCGGACCGCCTCGCGCGACCAACCCGGATGGAGCGCGAAGACGCGCCTGCCGGTTTCCCAGCGCCCATCCCTATTCGGTCTTGCTCCAGGCGGGGCTTGCCATGCCGTCCCTGTCGCCAGGAACGCGGTGGGCTCTTACCCCACCCTTTCACCCTTACCCCGGGACGAGTCCCAAGGCGGTTTGCTTTCTGTGGCGCTATCCCTCGACTTGCGTCGGGCGGACGTTATCCGCCGCCTTGCCTTCGTGGAGCCCGGACTTTCCTCCAGCATTGCTGCCAGCGGTCGCCCGGCCGCCCGATCGAGGCCCCTGAATACCATCGATCCAGAAGGAGGGCGATTCTGCCCTTCACTGAGGCCAAATCGCCGCATGGCAGCAAATACTGCGCTTGGTCATGGCCTGTTCAGGTCGGGCCGACTAAAAGCGCCGGGTGAAAACTGGAGGGTTTACATGAAACTGGCTGCCGCCGCTGTTCTTGGTCTTGCGGTGCTCGCCGCGCCTGCGTTTGCCGAGCCCGGCCCGGCCGAAGGCGCTGCCCTCTACGAGGCCAAGTGCAAGATGTGCCACGAGCCGGGGATGATGAACGCCCCGAAGATGGAGAAGCTCGCCACCTTCGACAACGAGAAGATCATCCAGTCGCTCACCACCCCCGTGCCGATGATGGCCGGCGTGGTCGGCGGCCTGACGGAGGAAGACAAGCGCAACATCGCCGTGTTCCTCACCAAGAAGTCGCTGCCTGCCAAGGACGGCCTGCCGGCGGTGAACGCGGAGTAGGGTTTCAGCTGAGCGCGTCAAGAACAAGCGGGCGAGACGCACCAGCGTCTCGCCCGTTTTGGTTGCTCCGCGCCCTTGCCGTCATGCCGGCCAAGGCGCGCAACGCCTCGAGCGGGACCCCAAAGTCGTCCGCACCGGCGCTCGCAGCGCCTGGATTGCCGATCCTGAGCGGTGCGCGTTTCCGCTCCGGACCCGGCAAAGTGTGAAGTGCTTCAGTTAACCCCGCAGCGCGCCCGCCAGCCGTTTGGTGATGATCTCTTCGGCCTCGCGCATGATGCGGTCGATCAGCTCCTTCACCGTCGGGATGTCGTGGATGAGGCCCGCAACCATGCCGCAGCTCCACGCGCCAGCATCCATGTCGCCATCCTTCATGATCCTGGGATAGACGCCCGCGACTTCCTCGATGATGTCCTCGAACTTGATGCCAGCGCCGAGCTGCTTCTCCTTCTCGAGAATCTTCGTCACGCCGGCATTGTTGAGCACGCGCTCGGTGTTGCGCAGCGGGCGCATGACGAGGCGCGTATCGAGCTCGCTGGCCTTCACCAGCGCCTCCTTCACATTCTGGTGGATCGGCGCATCTTTGGTCGCCATGAAGCGCGTGCCCATATTCATGCCCTCCGCGCCCAGCGCCATCGCCGCCACCAGAGAGCGGCCGTCGGCCATGCCGCCTGAAGCAACGAAGGGAATCTTGAGTTCCTCGGCGGCGCGCGGCAGCAGGATGAAGTTCGGCACATCGTCCTCGCCCGGATGGCCGCCGCATTCGAAGCCGTCCACGCTCACCGCATCGCAGCCGATCTTCTCCGCCTTCAGCGAGTGACGCACGGACGTGCACTTGTGGATCACCTTGATGCCCGCCTCCTTGAAGAAAGGCATCACCTGCGCCGGGTTGTTGCCGGCGGTTTCCACGATCTTGACGTTCTCCTCGATGATGGTGCGCACGAAGCCCGGATAGTCCGGCGGCGTCACGGACGGCAGGAAGGTGAGGTTCACGCCGAACGGCTTTTTCGTCATCTCGCGGCAGCGGCGGATCTCGTTGCGCAGATTCTCCGGCGTGCGCTGCGTCAACCCGGTGATGATGCCAAGTCCGCCCGCATCCGAGACAGCCGCCGCCATCTCGGCAAAGCCCACATAATGCATGCCGCCCTGGATGATCGGATGCTCGATGCCGAACAGTTCCGTGATGCGTGTTTTCATGGCGCGGTGTCCCTTGGATGTTTTGCCCATCAGGAAACCGCAAGCCAGACGCCGTCAAGCCAGATGCGCTATCGAATTCGATCAGCCAGCGGCCTTCTCGCCTCGAACCAGACTTTCCGCGCCGGCACGCTGACCAGTTCGCGCTCCGGCCAGCGCAGGGCCGTCAACGCCCCGCCGAAACAGCAGCCCGTATCGATGCACCAGGTATTGTTGACCGCCTGCACCTCCCGCGCCGCCACGTGTCCGTAGACGATCGCTGGCGCGCCACGATAGTCGAGCGCCCAGTTGCGCCGCACCGGGCTGCCGTAACCGTCGATCTCACCGGTCGTGTCGCCATAGAGGGCGAAGGCGCGGACTTTGCCGCCGGATTTCCCGATCATCTCCTCCTTCAAGCCTGCATGCGCCACCACCAGCGCGCCGCCATCAAGCCAGAGCCAGGGCGGCAGGCCTGTGAGATAATCGCTCGCCTGCTGCCGGAACTCGGCGCGTTCCGGCTCCAGCTGGTCGATCGACAACTGCAGGCCATGGCCGGTCTCGACCTTCGCGCCATTGAGCCAGCGGACAAGCTTGTTGTCGTGATTACCCTCGACGCAGAGCGCCGTCCCCTGCTCCGCCATGCTCATTGCAATGCGCAGCACATCGGGCGTTCGCGGCCCCCGATCCACAAGATCGCCGACGAAGACGAGCGTGCGTCCCGGCGGCGGCGCGACGCGCACGACGGCGCCATCCCATGCGACCCGATAGCCCAGCTGCTTCAGCAGCTCCTCCAGCTCGTCGCAACAGCCGTGCACATCGCCCACAATGTCGAACGGGCCTGCCAGATCGCGGCGATCGAAGGCCGTCGCGTTCATCGGACTAATGCGCCTGCCAGTCCGGCGGGCGTTTCTCGATGAAGGCCTGGACGCCCTCGGCCGTGTCACGCAGCAACATGTTCTGCGTCATGACCTGCGCCGTGTAGGCATAGGCATCAGCGAGCGTCATCGAGACCTGCTCGTAGAAGGCGCGCTTGCCGATCTTCACCGCTGCGGTGAGCTTGTTCGCCACCGTCTGTGCAAACCCCAGCGTTGCCTCCGACAACGCAGCCGCCGCAACCACGCGGTTCACCAGTCCCAGCTCCCGCGCCCGCGCGGCGTCAATAAACTCGCCCGTGGTCAGCATCTCGAACGCCGCCTTGCGCGGCACATTGCGCGAGAGCGCCACCATCGGCGTCGAACAGAACAGGCCGATATTGACGCCGTTGACGCCGAACCGCGCTCCCTCCGCCACCACGGCCATGTCGCAACTCGCGACCAGCTGGCAGCCCGCCGCGGTTGCGACGCCATGCACTTCCGCGATCACCGGCTGTGGCAAGGTCGGTATCATCTGCATCACGGCGCCACAGCGCGTGAAGAGATCCAGGAAATACGCAGCGCCCTTGTCCGGCGCCTGACGCGCGGCCTGCATCTCCTTCAGGTCGTGGCCGGCGCAGAACGCCTTGCCGGCGCCGCGCAGGATCACCACCCGCGTCTCGCGATCCTCAGCCAATGTGGCCAACCGCGCGCTCAACGCCGCCAGCATCGCATCCGACAGAGCGTTGAGGCTCGCCGGGCTGTTCAGCGTCAGCCGCGTCACATGCTCCAGGCGTTCGCTGACGATCAGGTCGCTCATGATGGCGCGCCTCCCATGACGCCCAAGCCTAGCGGCGCAGGCACAGAAGGAAAGCGCCGCCTTAGGCCGCGCGCAGGCGCCTGAATCGCGTGCCCGGCCTGGGCGGCGGCTCTGCCGCGCCGGCGAAGCACTGCGCCATCGCCATCCATTGCGTCGCGACGGGGCCGCGGACCACCAGCCTGGTGTCGGCAATGTTGCGAACCTGCGTCACGACCTGGCAAAACTCAGTCGCCGATCCGGTGACCGAATTGGCCGCGCTCTCCTCGCCCCACGTCCAGATCGCACCTGAAGGCGCGGTGAGGCGGACATGCGGCAATGCGGGAGGGACTTCCATCCGCCGCACCTGATAAGTCCATCCGAAGGTCGAAACGCCAAGATGCGCAATATTGCGGATGCGATCCTGGTCGATCCGCTCGACGCCGAGATGATCATAGACCTCCTGGCCGTGCGCCCAGGTCTCCATCAGCCGCGCGGTGATCGAGGAGCGGGCGCTCATGTCTGGCCCCGCCCATTTCAGCCGCGCCTTGGGATCCGCCGTCGCATAGATGTCCGCAATCTGCCCCGCCGTCTCAACCCAGGCCGCGCGCAGCGCCTGGCCTGCCTGCGGCACGACCTCGCGCTCCACCGCCCGCATCCCGCCCGCGCCGATCGCGCCCAGGAGGCGCACCAACTCCGGCTCATCGGTGAGTTGCAGCCCCGCCGCCCGGTTCCAGAAATGCAGGTGGCGGATCACATCATTGACGGTCCAGCCCTTGAACTGCGTCGCCTCATCGAAGGCCGTATCCGGCAATGGCGCCAGCAACGCCGCCAGCGCCTTCGTCTCGTCGAGAAAATCCGCTGCCTGTTCCATGAGCTACAGCACCTTTGTTACAGGGTCCGCGCGATCAGGATCTTCATGATCTCGTTGGTCCCGCCATAGATGCGCTGGATGCGACTGTCGCGATACATGCGGCTGATCGGATACTCGTCCATGAATCCATAGCCGCCGAACAGCTGCAGGCACCGGTCGATGATCTTGCCCTCGAGATCCGTGACCCAGTATTTCGCCATCGACGCCGTCGCCGCATCGAGCTTCCCCTGCAGGTGCACGCCGATGCAGTGGTTGACGAACACGCGCGCCACCGTCGCCTCCGTCTTGCATTCGGCCAGGGTGAACTGCGTGTTCTGGAAGTCGATGATCGCCTTGCCGAAGGCCTTGCGGTCCTTGACGTAGTCGATGGTCAGCTTGAGCGCCCGCTCGATCGTGGCGATGCCCTGAACGGCGATGTTGAGGCGCTCCTGCGGCAGCTGGCTCATCAGCTGGATGAAGCCCTGCCCCTCCTCCGTGCCGAGCAGGTTCTCGGCCGGCACCTTCACCTCGTTGAAGAACAGTTCGGAGGTATCCTGCGCCGGCTGGCCCAGCTTGTTGAGGTTGCGTCCGCGCTCGAAGCCCTCGACCTCGTCGGTCTCGACGAACACCAGCGACGTTCCTTTGGCGCCCTTGGTCGGGTCCGTCTTGGCGACAACACAGATCAGGTTGGCCATTTGCCCGTTGGTGATGAAGGTCTTCGAGCCGTTGATGACATAGCCATTGCCGGAACGCTTCGCCGTCGTCTTGATGCCCTGAAGGTCCGATCCCGCGCCCGGCTCCGTCATCGCGATGGCGGAGATCAGTTCGCCCGACGCCATGCGCGGCAGCCAGCGCTTCTTCTGCTCTTCCGTGCCGTAGTGGACAATGTAGGGCATCACGATCGCATTGTGCAGCGAGGCGCCGAAGCCATCGACGCCCTGCAGCCCCAGCTGCTCCATCAGGATCACCTCGTGGCGATAGTCACCGCCCATGCCGCCGTAGTCCTCGGGCGCCGAGAGACCCAGCAGTCCAGCCTCTGCCGCCTCGGTCCACATCGCCCGCTCGACCACCTTCTCCTTGCGCCACTTGTCGACGCGCTCGGGCGGGGCGTGGGTCTCGAAAAACTTCGTCACCGATGCCTCGAACATGCGGATGTCCTCCTCCGCCATGAAATCAGGACGTTCGACAGCGAGGAAAGACATGCAGGAGCTCCGGGAATTGACGCGCACGTCATCCTGCACAGGGACGGGCAGCTGTCGAGATGCGACGCGGCGGCGCGTCAGGTCGGACTTCTCCCTGTGGCGGTCTGGATGGCGCGCACCAGGACCTCGCCGCCGGAACCGGAGTTGGTTGCACAGGCGTCGGCCAGGCTTGCGGTGAGGCGATCGACGCATGCTTCGACGGTCGCCCGTGCTCCAATCGGTCCGGGCTGGAAAAAGATGGTATGGAGATCGAGCGTGATCGGGTCGTGGATTTTCGAACCGCCCACATCAAGACGCGCCGACCAACGGAAACTTGAATTCCCGCGCAACAAATCCAGCTTCCCGGTCGCTTGCCTTCAACTGGCTTGCTGGCGCCGCAACCCCCAGGATTTTGACGCAGCCCGCGCTGGATCATCATTCTGCGCGCAAGCCATTCCCTGTGGAGACAGCAACGCGATACGACGCGGCTCGATGATGCGTTAGTGTCGAGCCCAAGGAGACACGGATGACCGACCTTATCCTCGCCGACGATCCCGCCCCACATATCCGCCGCCTCACGCTCAACCGGCCAGGGAAACGCAACGCGCTGTCGAACGACTTGCGTCGTGAGCTCCACGCCGCGCTCGAAACCGCAGATCGCGACCCCGAGGTCCGTGTCATCATCCTGCGTGGGGCCGGATCATGCTTCTCCGCCGGCTATGACCTCTCGGCAGAGGGCGCGCAGCAGCCCCTGCCATTTCATACGGCCGGCGGCGCGGGCCAGTGGGCGCGCCATGTCGTCGAGGGCTGCTTCCGCATCTGGGACCTCGCCAAGCCAGTGATTGCGCAGGTGCACGGCTGGTGCCTCGCCGGCGGGTCCGAGCTCATGGCGGCGTGTGACCTCGTCTACGCCGCCGAGGACGCGCAGATTGGATATCCGCCCGTACGCTCGATGAGTCCGCCCGACAACCAGTTTCACGCCTGGTATTGCGGTCTGCGCCCCGCGATGGAGATGATGCTCACGGGCGATGCGCTCGACGGACGGGAGGCTGTGCGCGTGGGCCTTGCCAACCGCGCCTTTCCTGCGGACAGGCTGGAAGCCGAAACACTCTCGATCGCCGTGCGCATTGCCAAGATCCCCACCGATGTGCAGCAGATGAACAAGCGCTCCGTTCACCGCGCGATGGAGATCATGGGCCTGCGCGCCGCCATCCGCGCTGGCGCCGAAATCCAGGCCCTCGCCCTCAACACCGAAAGCTCGCGCGCGATGTTCGCGCAGTTCCGCGGAAGTGTGACCGGCGGTCTTGATGCGCGCGACACCGCCTATGGCGATTATCGCCGCAGCGACAAGGCGGGTGACTAAAGCTGCACCACCCCCGGCCCCGGCTCCGCCGCGAACAGCGAGGTCACCTCCGCCGCGCGCACATCCTGCGTGACCCGCTGGTTGACATAGCCCTTGTCGGTGATCTCGCCGGCATCAAGGGACGGCGGAGAGGTCAGCATCCTGAACCGGCCGATCTTGCGCGAGGATCCGCCGGCCACCGCATTGTGCGCCTTCAGCTTCTCGGCAACCTGAACCGTCAACGCCCCAAACGCCTTTGCAACATCGCCGCCAGCAGCATCCGTCGCCGCCTTCATCGCAGCCGGGGATGGCCACAGCAATGCGCCGATGAAAGGCTTGTCCTGGCCACAGATCACCGCGTCGAACACGAGTGGCGCGCACGCGGCGACGATCTCGGGCCGCAGCGTGCCGACCGACACCCATGTTCCCGAATCGAGCTTGAAATCCTCGGTCACGCGTCCGTCGAAGATCAGGCCCTTCTCCGGATGCTCCGGGTCCTCGAACCGGGCCGCATCGCCAAGGCAGTAGAAGCCTTCCTCGTCGAACACCTCGCGGTTCTTTTCGGGCATGTTGAGATAGCCGCGCATCACGGTGGGGCCCTTCACCCGCACTTCCAGCTTGTTGCCCACCGGCGCCAGCTTCAGCGTGGTTCCCGGCATCGGCACGCCCACCATGCCGACACGCTCGAGAATCCAGTGCGTCATCGTCACGCCCTGTGTCTCGGTCGCGCCATACATGGTCAGCAGCGGAATGCGCATGCCGGTCGATGCGATGGAGAGCCGCTGGATGCGTTCATAGACATCGTCCGACAAGGTCGCTCCGCCATAAATGAAGGCGCGCATCCGCGAGAACACGGCATCGCGCAGCTCGACATCCGCCTCCATCGCCTCGGCCAGCATGCCGAAGGCGATCGGGGCAGAGCCGAAGGATTGCGGACGCACTTCCTTGAGGTTTGCGATCGTCGTCTGGAACAGGCCCGGCATCGGCCTGCCTTCATCGATATGCAGCGTGCCGCCGAGCGACAACACGTTGTTGAAGTTCACATTGCCGCCCGAGATATGGCTCCACGGCATCCAGTCGAGCGAGGCAAGGATCTCGTCAGGGTCCTCCGGCGGCAGTTCGATGCCGCCGCGCGCGGCGATCTGCGCCGTCATCTGGCCCTGACTTTGCGGCGCCGGCTTGGGCATTCCGGTCGAGCCTGAGGTGAAGAGATATTTGCCAACCGAATCGGGCCCGAGCCAGTCCATCGCCGTGTCGACCACAGATGTCGCTGGCGTCTCGGCCAGCGTGGCAAAGGCCTCAGAGCCTTCTGAGCCGTCCGCCGAAATCACCGACACGCCCGCGAGGTCGAGCGCGCCGAGCGCCTTGCGGAACGGATCCATCGTCTGGACGAAGATCGCCTTGGGCTTCACCGCCGCAAAGCAGTGCTTCAGTTTCGCGAAATCCGTCGACATGGTGGAATAAGCCGGCGAGATCGGCGTCGCCGGTGCGCCGATTCGCTGGGCGGCAAGCGACATCAGCGCATGCTCGATGGAGTTTCCCGACAGGATCAGCAGCGGCGCATCCGGCCCCAGACCGCGATCGAGCAGCGCCTGCGCCAGCGCGCGCGTCATGCGAGCGGCCTCGCCATAGCTGACCTGCCGCCACGGCCCGTGATTGGGAAGGCGTTGCTTCAGCCAGGCCCGGTCGGGGTGCATCCCGGCGCGATCATCGAGGATGTGGGGGATGGTCCGTCCCACCGGCCCCATCGGCTCGCGCGAGCGCAGGTAAACCACGCCACCCTCGCCGCGGATGGCCTCGATATTGGGCCCCTTGTAGGGCAGCGGCCGAAAGGGCGGCAGGTTTGCAGCATCGGCAGCCATGGGTGTTCCTCCGGTCGTCTTCTTGTTGACCGGACACTAGCAAGGCAGGCCGCGCACGCAATCGGCAGCGTCCGCGCCCTACGCCGTCTTCTCCACGAACACTGTCCCGGCCGAATACCCGGCGCCAAACGAGCATATGAGGCCCCTGTCGCCGGGGCGGAAATCGCCTGAATGCTTGTGGAAGGCGATGATCGAACCCGCCGAAGAGGTGTTGGCGTAGGTATCGAGCACGGTCGGGCTTTCATCCTCGCTCGCTTCATGGCCCAGCACGCGCTCGGCGATCAGCCGGTTCATCCCGGCATTGGCCTGGTGCAGCCAGAGGCGCTTCAAGTCTGTCGACTTGAGACCGAGCCGTTCCATCTCACCGAGAATCATGCCGGACACCATGGGCACGACTTCCTTGAAGACCTTGCGGCCCTCCTGGACGAACAGCTTGTCGGCCTTGCCGACGCCGTCCGGCGCGCCGCGGTTGAGGAAGCCGAAATTGTTACGGATGTTGTTGGAGAACTGGGTCTTGAGATGCGTGCCGAGGATCGACCACGAACCCTTCGGCGCGACATCCTCCGCCTCGATCAGCACGGCGGTGGCGACATCGCCAAAGATGAAGTGGCTGTCGCGGTCGGTGAAATTGAGATGTCCCGAGCAGATCTCGGGGTTGACCATCAGCACCGTCTTTGCATGGCCCGCGCGCACGAAATCTGCGCCGGTCTGGATGCCGAACGTCGCCGACGAGCAGGCCACATTCATGTCGAAGGCAAAGCCCGGCGAACCGATGGCGTCCTGCACCTCGATGGCCATGGCAGGATAGGCGCGCTGCATGTTTGAGGCGGCGCAGATCACCGCATCGACCTGCCTGCCTTCCTTGCCGGCCTTGGCGAGCGCCTCCTTCGCGGCGTTGACGGCGATCTCGGCCAGAATCGAAACCTGCTCGTTGGGACGTTCGGGAATGTTGGGCGTCATGCGCTGCGTATCGAGCACGCCGTCCTTGTCGACGACATAGCGCGCCTTGATGCCCGACGCCTTCTCGATGAACTCGACCGAGGAGGGCTGCTTCGCCGCAAGTGTTCCGGCAGCGATCTCGGCGGCATGCTCGGCGTTGAACTTTTCAACCCAGGCATTGAAGCTTGCCACCAGCTCCGCGTTCGAAATGGAATGGGGCGGGGTGTAAAGGCCGGTGGCCGAGATTACGGGACGGGACATGAATGCCTCTCTGACTGGCGCTGGTTTAGGGCCGTCACGGGCGCCCGTCGAGTAGGCTTGTCACGCCCGACTTCCCCGGCGTCACTGGCGTGCGGCGCATTCTGCCGCGCCGGGATAGCCGGGCTGGTCGATGAGCACCTGCGCCAGAACGCTGTCGCGCAGACAGGCGTGGAGATCGGGACGCGCGAGGTCGATCTCGCCGAAGCGGATCGCCACCGCCAGCTTCTCGCGCATCTGCTGAAGGCCGCTGCGCACCCCGAGCAGCCGTTCCAGCTGCTGCCTCTCCCATGCCGCCGCGTCCGGCCCGAGGCTCAGCTCGCGCAACACGATATCGATGGCATTGGCGCTGACCCGTGCAAGAAACTGGTTGCGGCCCTCAAGCGCCGCCCCGCCCTCGCCGCGCAGGAAATCGCGGATGCCGACGAGCAGTTCGTCAGCGCGCGGCAGGTCCGTCGCCGACAGTGATTGCCGGCTCGCGGCCGGCTTCCGCGCCGAACCAGGGATGAGCAGGTTGACGCAGTCGATCTGGCATTCAGAACTGCGCCGCCCGATCGCCGGCCGTTCGAGACTTGCCTCCGTTCCATTGCGAAAGCTCTGCGCCATGCCGAGCGTGCCCACCGACCACCAGAACGAGCCGAACACTTCCCAGAAGCGGATCGCATCCCGGTCCACCCTCTCGCCCGACACCGACTCGTAACCCGCAACCAGATCGGCCACATCGCCGAACCCGCCGACCTCTTTTTCCGGTACGCCAAAGCGCCACGACCGCGTGATCAGCCAGCCAAGGTCGCGCATCGGATCGCCAACATGCGCCAGCTCCCAATCCAGCACGGCGACCAGGCCCATGGCCGGATCGACGATCATGTTCCCGTTCCGGAAATCGCCATGCACCAGCTTCATGGCGTGCGCCCTCGGCAGGTTCTTCAGCAGCCACATCGCGGTGAAGTCGATCATCGGCTGGGGCGAGCCAAGCTCGAGATAGGCCGCATGTGTCTTGCGCACGACATGCTCCGGCGTGAACGATTCCAGGACATCGCCCAGCCCCGCTGCCTTAACGTCGACCGCGTGCAGCCGCGCGAGGATTTCACCGCACTGCCGGGCGAGCGTCCTGCGCGCACCCGCGAATTCGGCGCCGCGCGTGATCTTTCCGCCGAGGGTCTCGCCCGCGATCCACTCCATGACGAAGCCTGCGCCGAGCAGGTCTTCAGGCTGCAGGACCAGCAGAACTTCCGGCCCCGGCACGCCCGCGCCGCGAGCGGCCGCGAACAGCTGCGCCTCGATGCCGAGCCCAGGCCCCGACCCCATCGCAGACTTGCCCTCGCCCGACGCGCGCCGGAGCGCCAGCTTGCGCTCCACGCCGCCCGTCTGAACCACGAGCCGGTAGGTCTCGCGGCTTGCGCCCGCTGACAGCCGGTCGCACGTTACAAGCCCTTCGAAACCCGCGAGCCGGGCCAGTGTGCGTTCGAGTTGCGCCCTATCGATCACTCGACAACGCCCTTCGGCGCCTTCTGCCCCATGAAGCCGAACATGTAGCCGGCGACGCGGCGCATCTGGATCTCCTCCGCTCCTTCGGTGATGCGATAGCGGCGATGGTGGCGATAAATGTGCTCAAACGGCTTGTGCCGCGAATAGCCAAGGCCGCCATGCACCTGCATCGCCCGATCGGCCGCCTCGCAGCACAACCGGTTCGCCCAGTAATTGCACATCGAGACTTTGTCCGAGACGGCGAAGTTTCCGATCGTGTCCATCTGCCACGCAGTCTTATGGATCAGCGCCCGCAGCATCTCGCACTGTGTCTGCAGCTCGACCAGCGGGAACTGGATCGCCTGGTTTGACGCCAGCTTCTTGCCGAACGGCGCACGCACATTCGCGTAGGCCACAGCTTCGTTGATGCAGTATTGCGCGGCGCCGAGCGAGGACGCTGCCTGTCTGATACGGTTCTCGTTGAAGAAATGCTGCACCACCATCAGCCCGCGGCCCTCGCCGCCGAAGACGGCTGAGTCGGGAACGCGCACGCCCTTCAACGTGATGTGCGCATGATCAGACGGCATGTTGAATGTCCAGAGATACTCCTCAATGGTGAAGCCGGGCGAATTGACGGGGACCAGAAACGCCGTGATGCCGTGCCCGTCGCCGGCTTTGCCCGATGTCCGCGCCATGATCATATCGTGGCCGGCGGCGTGCACGCCGGTGTTCCACGTCTTCTCGCCGTCAATCACCCAGTGATCGCCATCGCGCACGGCGACCGTCTCCATGTGCGTTGCGTCCGATCCATGCTTCGGCTCGGTGATGCCGAAGGCAAAGCCGCGCTTGCCGGCGGCGAGCGCCTCCATCCACTCCGCCTTCTGCGCCTCGGTGCCGTAGGCCCACATCAGCTGCGCGCCGATGCTGTTGCCGACGATGGAGTGCTCGTTCTGTAGGTCGTTGTGGAGCCCGAGCCCCTTGGCGGCAAAGTGCTCGCGGATCACGGCCATGGCGAGATTGGGGCCACAACCGACCTCGCGCGCCGAGCCGCCCAGCTCCTTGGCCAGTGCGAAGCGGAAATGACCGGCCATGTCCGCCCGCCTTCGCGCCTCGCGCAGCAGGTCCTCCCATTCCTTGCGCGGCAGACCGCCCTTGTCCCAGTCCGTGCGAGCGTGTTCGCGGCGATGGTCGAAGAAGCGGATATTGTCGTCCTGGTTTTCCAGCGGCTTGATCTCGGCTTCGATGAAGCGGTCGAGCTCGGCGAGATAGGCGACGAGACCTTCAGGCAGGTTGAAATCCACGATGCTCTCCGGCGTTTCCTCGCCGCAGAGTGTCACCTACTCGGCAGGGACCGCAACCGGGTCCGGCCCCCGATCAGGCGGCGCATCACCCGTCGGCGCAGCCTTGCGGTCCTTCGGCGCCAGCAGCAGGTACATGGGCGGGGTCACGATCCGCGCGATCAACGTCGAGGAAATCAGGCCTCCGATGATCACCATGGCCAGGGGCGAATAGAGCGGCGAGCCCTCGAACACGAGCGGCGTCAGGCCGCCAATGGCCGTGAGCGAGGTCAGGAGCACCGGCAGGAAGCGCACCTCGCCCGCCTTCTCGATCGCCTCGCGCAGGGGCGTTCCCCGCTCGCGTTCCTGGTTGGCGAACTCGACCAGCAGGATGGAATTCTTGATCTCGATGCCGATAAGGGCGATGAACCCGATGATCGAGGTGTAGGACAGCGACTGCCCGCCCAGATAGAGCGCGATCAGCCCGCCCATGATGCCGAACGGGATGACAAAGGCGACAACGCCGGCCGTCGCGAACGATCCGAACTCCAATAGCAGCACCGCCATCACGCCGAAGAGCGCGATCAGGATGGCCGAGCCCATCCCGCCGAAGCTGCGCGACTGGGCTTCGGCCTCGCCGCCGACATTCCAGGAATACCCCGCAGGCAGGGTGATGCCCGCCAGCTGTTCCTCGACATTCGCCGTCACAACGCCGGTGAGGAAGCCCGGCTGCGTGAAGGCCGTGATGGTGACTGTGCGTTCGCGCTGGAAGCGGCTGATGCGCGCCGGACCGGACGAAATGCCGGGCTCGGCAAACTCGGACAAAGGCGCCGCCGACCCATCGCCTGTCCAGATATAGAGGCGATCAAGGTCCTCAATCGTCATGCGCTCGGCGCGTGGGGCGCGAACGATGACGGGATAGGCATCGCCCACCGGGTCGCGGAAGGACGCAACCCGCGCGCCGCCGATGGCGATGCGCAGTGTCTGGTCGATCGCGCCGGCCGGAACGCCCCGCAGCGCGGCTGCCTCGGTGTCGATGTTGAGATCGAGATCGAGCAGGCGCTCGGCTAGCGGGTTGGTGACATTGCGGATGCCTTCGGCCCCCGCCATCGCCCGCTCGACATCGGCGGCGATGCCGGTCAGCACCTCGATGTCGGGGCCCTGGATGCGGATGGCGATCGGGGCCTCGATGGGCGGCCCGTTGAGGAACCGCTTCACGTTGAAGCGCACGCCGGGATAGGTTGCAAGTTCGGCGCGAATGTCTTCAAGCAGGGCGTTGCCTTCCTTCGACTCCCAATGGTCGAAGCGGGCATAGATGCCGCCGACATTGCTCGCCTGCTCGCTCGGGATTTCGTTGTAGTAGACCTGCGGATTTCCCCGTCCGGAATTGGCGAAGCGCCAGGTGAACTCGTCATGCTTGGCGAGCACGGAGTCCGCGAACATCACGGCGCGATCCGTCTCCTCGACCGAAACGCCCTGAGGCAACTCGACCTCGACCATGAAATAGGGGCTGTCATTCTCCGGGAACAGGCTGAAGCCCAGCCGTGGCACCAGCGCCAGGGAAGCCGCGAACAGCGCAAGACCGGCGACCACGGTGAGCCGCGGCATGCCGAGCGCCACCTTGAGTATCGGCCGGTAGACGGCATGGATTGCACCCATCACCACATCGAGAAAGACGTTGGAATGCCCATGCTTGGGCAGCATCCGGCTCGCCAGGAAGGGGATGACGGTGAGCGCGACGAAGAGCGAGGCTGCAATGGTGCACACCACCGCCATCGGAAGCGAGCGCGTGAAATCGCCCGCCCCTTCCGGCAGGTTGAGCAACGGCACGAAGGCGAACAGCAGCGTCGCCGTACATCCCAGGACGGCGACATTGATTTCCTCGACGCCGGCAATGGCTGCATCGCGCGGGCTGAGGCCGCTGCGCAGGTGTCGGGCGATGTTCTCGGTCACCACGATCGAGTCGTCGACCAGCAGGCCAAGCGCCAGGACGAAGCCGGCAATCGACAGCTGGTTGAGCGAATAGCCGAGCATGTCGAGCACGATCACGCCTATGGCGAACGAGGCGGGGATCGACACCATCACAACCAGCGATGCGCGGAAGCCCAGCGGCAGAAGCGTCAGCAGGACAAGCGCGATAGCGATCATGAAGTCGCGGCCGAGCGACGTCAGCCTGTGCGCGACCGTCTCGGACTGGTCAAACCCGCGCTCCAGCTTGATCTCAGGCGGCAGGCGCGGCTCGAACCGGTCGACCTGGTAGCGGACATTGTCCATCACATCGAAGATCGTCGAGCCGAGCTTGGCGCGCGCGGTCACGAAGAGCGCGCGCTGGCCGTTATAGCGGGTTCTCACCACCTGTTCGTCATTGGTCCACTCGACCTGCGCCACATCACCGAGCGTGATCGCCGAGCCTTCCTCGGCGCGCAGCACGATGTCGCTGATCTCGTCCAGGCTGTCGAAGGGGCCGGTGGCCTCGACATTGAAGCGGCGGCCGCTGCTCTCGACGGCCCCGATTGGAATGTCCGCGCCTTCGCGCTGCACCGCCTCGGTCAGCGCGGTCAGCGGCAGGCGGAAATTCGCCAGCTTGTCCATGTCCGGCGTGATCCGCACTTCGGCCGTCGGCACGCCCCAGATCTCGGCCTGCTGGATGCCGTTGGCGCGCTCGATCGCATCGCGCAGCTCACGCGCATAGGCTTCCATGCGCCGGTAGGGAGCGGTTTCCGAGACCAGCGCCATCTGCACGATATTGGTCTGCGCGGGGTTCTGCCGGTTGGCGCGCAGGAGCGTAATGCCTTCTGGCAGGCTGGCGCGGATGACGTTCAGCTCGCGCACGACCTCGTCATATTTCTTCTCGGGATCGGACCCGTAAATGAAGGAGACGCCGATCGAGGCAAGGCCCGCCTGGCTGGTCGACTGGATCTCGTCGACATCTTCAAGGCCGTTGAGGGCCGTCTCGATGGGGATCGCAACGACGCGCTCCATCTGCTCGGCGTCTGCGCCCGGCAATACGACGAAAACGCCGACGCCCGGGAAAGAGACAATGGGGTCTTCCGACTTGGGGATCGACATCACGGACTGGATGCCCAGCCCGAACAGCATGAAGAACAGCACCAGCGTGAACTGCCAGCGGTCCACGAAGAAGCGTGTGAAGGCCTTCATCCGCCCCTCCCCCTCGATCCGCTATTGCGCAGCAAGTGAAACAGGATCGCCGTCGCGCACCATGGAGGCGCCGCGCGTGATGACCTTGTCGCCCTCGGCCAGGCCCTGGAGGATGGTGACGCCGCGGTCGCTGACGCCGCCCGTCTCAACCGCCCGCCGGCGCGCCTTGTTCTCGGCGTCGACCACAAACACGACGCCCTGATCTGCGCGCGCATCGATCAGCGACATCGCCGGAACGAGGTAGACGCCGCCTCTGGACTGTCCTTCGCTGCGCCCGGCAACCACCACTTCCGCGACCTCGCCGGAACGAAGCCCCGCCGGCTGGTCAACCTGCACCTCGACAAGAAACAGTCCGGACTGCGTGCCCTTGGCGGAGATGCGGGCGACGCTGCCCGACAGCGGCGCGCGCTCCTTGACCTTTATGGTCGCCACATCGCCCGGGCGCAGCCTGGCGGCCTCTGCTGCCGTCACCGACGCCTCGACAATGATGCCCGTTCGCGACTCCCCGATTGCAAGCACGCGCTGGCCAGCCGCCACCATCTGGCCAGGCTCGGCATCGCGCGTCAGCACGATCCCGCCCGCCGGCGCAACGATCGATACGCGCTCGCGCGCCCGCTCCAGGGCAAGCCGCGCATTGTCGAGCTCGGCCTGGGAGGCTGCACCTGCAGCGAAAAGCCGGGTGATACGCTCGAAATTCTGTTCGGCCGTCTGGCGGGCAAGCGCCGCCTCGTTGGCGTCCGCGCTCGTCGTTGTCCGGCGCATGGTGGCCAGCACCTGCCCGGCCGCGACGCGGTCGCCGACATCGGCGATAATCGATTCGATCTCGCCGGGCGCGCCAAAGCCCAGCGCCGTCTCGCGCTTGTAGGCGACCAGCCCGCTGGCGCGCACATCGCCGCCGGCGCCCGTTGCGGCAACCTCGAGAACTTCAACCGCGACTGCCGGCGCCGCCGGCGTCTCGGTAACGACGGCCGCCTCGCCGCTACATGCAATCACAAGAAAAGCTGACCCGGCCGCCAGAGCCAGGCGAGTCGAAGCTGACAGGGCCGCTGGCATGTGTCACCTAGTTGACATACGAGTTATCTTGACACTGTCTATGCAAACGCTGACACTGTCAAGAAAGACCGGGACGAATAATGGCCCTGACCAAATCGATTTCCCGTGATGCGTCCCCTCGCGACACGCTTTCGCGAGACGATGTTCGCGCCAGCATCCTGCAGGCGAGCATAGCCCTGATGAACGAAGGGGGACTGGGGGCGCTCTCGATGCGTGAGGTCGCCCGACGCGCCGGTGTCAGCCATCAGGCGCCCTATCACTACTTCGCCGACCGCGAGGCGATCCTTGCCGAACTCGCCGGCGACGGCTTCGACCGGCTGCACGATTACATGGTGAGCGCCGTCGGCCTCGCCCGCAATTCGCGCGCCGACAAGAACCGTGCGCTGGGCGAGGCCTATATCCGCTTTGCGCTCAATAATCCGGAAGTCTTCCGCCTGATGTTCCGCGCCGAGATGTGCGACCTGTCGCGCTATCCCGAGGCGAAGGCGAAAGCAGACCGGTGCTTTGAACTGGTCGCCAGCACGCTCGGCGCTGGACCAGTCGTATCGATCGACGACAAGGGCAATCCGGATCTCGTCCCCGTCATCGCGGCCTGGTCGGCGGCGCACGGGCTCGCCACGCTGATGCTCGAAGGCAAGCTGGGCGAGGCGTTCGGCGAAACGATGGATCAGCGCGAGGAAGCCGCCCGCCGCATCCTCGCCTTCACCTCGCAGCAATTCTCGCGATAGGCCGCGCTCAACACCACGCGCCGGAAATCGGGATCACCTGTCCCGAGACGAACCCGCTGCGTCCGAGCGCGAGAAGTTCGACGAGCGCAGCAACCTCTTCGGCCTCTCCCAGCCGCCCCATCGGCACGCGCGCGACCAGCTTGGGCCCTTTTACCGGATCCTCGAGCAAAGCCTTGGGATAGTAGGTTTCGGTCTGGATGAAGTTGGCCGCCACGGCATTCACCGAGATGCCGTCAGCCGCCACCTCGAGCGCCAGCGTGCGCACCGCGCCATTCACCGCGGCCCGTGCAGAGGCATAGGCGATGAACCCCGGTATGCCGCCAATCGGTCCTGCGGAAGACCCGAACACGATCCGGCCGGCCTTGTTGGGCCGCATCGCCTTGACGGCCGCGCCCGCAAACAGGAGGGATTCTGCCGCCAGCCGCTGGAAGTAGGGCATGAGGCTCTCTTCGGTCAGATCCTCGACGCGGATTTTTGGGGCCGGCAGGGCGGATGAAATCACGATTGCGTCCAGCCGCCCGCCAAAGCGATCGTTCGCGCGCGCCACCAACTCGGCGGGCTTCGCCCAGCCCAGCGCCTCGACGCCGTCATCGACGCGGTCAGTCGCGATCGCAGGATCGCAGCCGACCACGTTTGCGCCTGCCGCAACGAGCCGCTGCGCAATCACAGGATTCGCAAAGCCCTTGATTTCGGTGATGAAGACGTTCGGCCGGTCAACCATCGCGAAGCGTCCGCTGATAAAGATCAACATACGGCCCGATACGACAGGAATAGCCCTCGGGCGGCGGGGTCAGCCTGAAGGCCTTGGGGTCTGCGCCCTTCGGATGCGAGGCCATCGTCTTCAGGGCCCACGCGTTGAACGCCTGCGTATTGATCTGCGGCCACATGTGCCCATGCGTCGATGAGCAGGCGATATGCACGAGGTTGGGTAACGACGAAAAATAATTGGACCCGGCCTGGGTCGACGGCCGGTAGTCGGCGCAGAGGCCGAGCGGCGGCCCACAGTCCCAGAGATCCTTCTCCCCGCCCCACACGGTGATAACGATCATGGGACTGAGGGAGCTGGGCAGCGGAAAGGGCCCGATGCGGCCCTGATGGATCTTGGTCGGGTTGGCGATGACGGCCTCCCGCGCAGCGCTGAACGACAGCGGCGAACCGTCGTCGTTTGAGACATACCATTCGCCCGAGATCGGCATGCCACCGGCCCAGAAACCGGAATTGAACGTCAGCACCCGGTTGGTCACCGTTCCGCCGGCCGAAATGCCGCCGACATAGAGCCGCTTGGCGTCGAGCGGAAACTTCGTGCCGACACAGCGCACCATCGCCTCGAAGAAGCGCGAGTCGGGGCCCGCATCAGTCTTCCACTTTTCGCCCTCGGCATTTCCCGCGCGTCCATCGTTCCACGGCTTCCAGTTCCAGCCGTTCGATCCGGGGCCATCGCAGGGCGCGCGGCCGACGTCAGGGTCCTGGTTGGCGCACTGGCGCACCGGGCCGATCACCATGAAGCCCTCATTCGCCATCAGCGCATTGGCGCCGGAGCGGGCAACGTTGAGATTGGCGTTGGTGGGCTCCACCGTCCCCGTCAGCGGAACCCAGACCGGCGCCGGCCCGGTGACGCCCTTTGCCGGCACGACGACAAAGGCGCGCATCATGCCGTCCGATGGAAAGTTGGTGTTGAGTCCCTCCTTCACCTCGAAGCCATCGGGGCACGACCAGAAGGACACATCTCCTGCTTCCGGCTGCGTTGTGCACGCAGCAAGCGCCACAGCAGCGGCGAGTGCGAGAGCCGCGCGCATCACTGCACCGTCGGCCTGCGCGGCGGCGGCGGCGCGTTGGGGCCAAAAATGCCTGGACCCTGCTTGTTTTCGAGCCCCTTGGCCTCGTAGAGCCGCGCCCCGCTCAGAATGCCTTCCATGGCATAGTTCCCTTCGTGGCAGGCGTACTCGTAGATGCTCTCCTCGCGCTTGTTCATCACCATCTCGGCGCGCCAGGCCTGCGTGTAGTAGGCCGGATCATCGACCTCGAACGTGTAGAGCAGCTGGCCATCCGAGGCGCGGCTGAAGCGCTCGGTGACCTTACCCTCGGGCGAGAGCATGATCTGGCCTTGCCTGGCCTGCTCGGGATGAAGGTTCACTGTCTGCACGACCAGCGTGTCGCCCTCATACCAGCCGACCGAGTCGCCGAGCCAGGGCTGGATCGCCGCCGGTCGATGCTTTGCCTCGGCCGGGCTCTTCGCGATGGGTATGATGCGCGCATCGTGCACCATCTCGACCAGGATCATCACATGATCGGGGGCCTGCACGATCTGGTAGTTGTTGTTGTAGATCGTGTTCAGCATCCCCGGCCCGCCGGAGTTGGTGAACCCGATCAGGCAGCGCTCGGCGATTGGCAGCGTCTCTGGCCCCTCATACATGGTGGCGCGTTTCTTTGCAGCCGCATCGGCGCGGGCTTTCTGTCCGGCGGGCGAGACCGGCACGCGTCCATCGGCGGGCTCGACCAGCCAGGAGGTTCGGATCTCGCCCTTGACCTTCGCCAGTGACTGGCCGGGATCGATCCAGAACGTGTTGTAGCCGCGATCGCTGTTGCCGTCGTCCAAGAGGTTGTCAGCGAAATCCGACGCGCCCTCCTCGCTCGCCGCCAGCAGCACCCAGGGATTGTTCTCAACGAGGTCCTTCGCCTCGGCTTCGGTGACGGTAAGCTTGACCCCCGGCTGGCGCGCCAGCGTCGTCAATGACTGGTTCGACCACACACCCTCGAGATCGGGGCGTTTGGGGGCGCCTTCGCTCTGCGCAATGGCCGGCGCGCTGAGCGCACCCACAGCGCCCGCCAGCAACATGACCTTCAGTGAAACCGGCATGAACGATCCTCCTTGCTGATGGGTGTTCCCATTCTCTGAGGGAGCCTACGCCCGCCGGGGTCCTGCGCAATCCGTTGCGTCGCGACAGGGCCTTCACATCGGGGCGATCAGCCCGCCCCCGCCTCCCGCGGGCCATACTGCTGAGAGCCATAGGCGAGCATGCGCTTGCGCTGTTCCGAGCGTGGATCGTCCTCCATGCGCGGGCCGGCCGGGCTTTCGTCGAAGATCATCGTCGGACGCGTCGTCGAATTGTACTTCGCCCAAGGCGGCGTCCTGGCGCCATTGGGATCGCCATTGCGGGCGAAGTTCGCCCACGCCGCGATCATCCGGTCGGCCAGCACCTGCGCCCCCGCCGTCGGCTCGCCACCTATGGATTTGGCCTTGTCCAACGTGTCGAACACAAAGGGTATCTCGGAGGCATGCGGCACGTGATAGCGCCCGCCCTCCAGCGGCGTCTCGCGATAGAACTGGTAGACCCAGACCGGCGCCGCGTTCTGGTCCGCCTTGCGGCCAGCGAGGATCGTCGAGTCGAGGAAATAGCCGCGATCCGTCGAGGTCATGTAGAGGATCTCGTCGTTCCTGGCCTTCGGATAGATGCGCCGGTACATCGCGATCGTATCCGCCGCCTCGCCTGCCGGCACGAGCGCCGCAACGCGCGTCGAGAGCTCGGCATCGGTCAGATTGACGATTTTCGGGTCGCCGCCGATGAACACGGAAGCCTCGGTGCGGTTTGATCCAACGATCATCGGGATCTGCGCCGACATGACCGGGGCTGCCGGATCGATGGGATGCGTCGGCGGCATCGCCATCATCGACGACGTCTTTCGCGCCCCGCCACTCTCGCCGTAGATCAGCACGCGCGTCGGATCGCCGCCGAAGCTCGCGATATTGTCCCTTACCCATTCGAGCGCGAGTACGCAGTCGAGCAGGCCGACGCTGGCTGCATCCTGGAACTCGCCGCCGCCAAGGTCCCCGAGATAGAGATAGCCGAAGGCGTTGAGCCGGTGGTTGATCGTCACGATCACCAGGTCCTGCTTCTGCGCCAGGCGCGTTCCGTCATACCAAGCCGATGAACCCGACCCTGTCGAGAACCCGCCGCCATGCAGCCAGACCAGCACCGGCCGCTGCGCATTGTCGGTCCCGGGCGTCCAGACATTGAGCACGAGGCAATCTTCGGATTGTGCGCCCGCCGGCGCATTGTTGATCAGGGGCGGAGGCAGGCCCGGGTCGCGCCGCGGCAGTGGAGGCGCGCTGGACGGGCGCCCCTGGGGCGCGGGCGGGCCGTAGGCTGCGGCGGTGCGGATGCCGACCCAGGGAGCAGGCGGCTTCGGCGGACGGAACCGCCCCTGCCCGCCGGTCGATGCGCCATAGGGAATACCCTTGAACACGCGCACGCCGGTCTCGGAGAGGAGGCCCTGCACCTTCCCTGCGGACGTGGTAACGACAGGCGCACCCTGGTGATGCAGCGCCGTTGCACAGGCCGCGAGGCCGCCAGCCAGCCCGCCTGCCATCACCGTGCGGCGGCTCAACTGCGTCATGGTGCGCATCGACATCGTCTCTCTCCCCGCCTTCGTTCTGGTTTTGGCGCGGAGGATGACGCCCGCAGCGTGGAGACGGCAATTCATTGGCCCGGGTTCCAGTCCCTGCTGTCAGCCGGCTAGCCTCATGCGTGTTTGCGGTTCCGGTGTGGCGGGGAAGGCGCTAAACCCTCGCCTGCTGCGACCTTAGAGACGGTCGCTCCGGGGTGGCGTCATGTTGGTGCGCGTTCTGCAGTTCATCATGGGCGCCATACTGGCCGGCGGCGGCGGTTATCTCGCCTGGACCTGGCGCGAGAGCGCAGCCAACCTCTTTCCGCCGCCGCCGGCCGGTCTTCCGCTTGTGCTGATCGCTGGCCTGTTCGGGCTCACCAGCGGGATCGTGTTCCTGGTCAGCGCCGTGCATCCGCGGCCGAACCGACGGCGGGCTCTGGCCGAACGCACGGCACGCGAGGCGGCTGCGCTGGGTGAGGCGGAGGCCTATTATGGCGGTCGGAGCGATGCTGCAGACCGCGACTGGCGCTCGGGCGACATCACGCCGCTTGCGCCCCCGCAGCCGCCTGCCGCGCCGCAGCCTGGCCTGCCGCCGATCTCGGTGCAGCCAACCTCGCCCGCCATCACGGACGCTGAAGCACCCGTCATGCCGCGTGCATTGTCGACACCACCGCCGCCGGCAAAGCCGGTCGCAAGTTCGGAGCCGGTGGGAAATGGCGCATCACCCTTTCCCTCCGCGGCCACGCTGAGCCCGCTGCCACGCGCCCTCGAACCACCGCCAGCCCCCGCCCCAGGGGCGGCCAAGCCGGCCTCAGCACCCGCCGCCGCCGCAGATGACCCGCACGCCCCGATTCGCGCGGCGATCAGCGCCGGCCGGCTGGACGAGGCGGACAAGATGCTGGCCGCCGCCCGCGACAGCGCGACCGGCCTGGACCTCGCGCTGCTGACCGCGCTGGCGGGCGATCACGCTCTGGTTTCCGGGCGACAGAGCCATGCCAAATGGCTGTGGCGGCTTGCGCTCAAGCGTTTCGGCGAACTCGGCGCCCTGGATTCCCCTACGGCAAGGACGGTTGCCGAAAGCCTGCGCCAGGCCGGGTGAACCCGACCCAGATTAGCCCTGGGGACCAATCGTTAAGTTAATTCGACCTATAGCTAGCCGTGTCTTCTGAACGGGGCCCCGCCGCGCCATGGCGCCGACTAGCCAGTTTCTTCCGAACTCCGGCGTGTGGAGTCGCATTCCCGCAGCGATCGTCAATTCGCGCGGGCGCGTTACCGAAGCGAACGCGGCGCTTGCGAGCCTGATCAACCGGCCAGCCTCGAGCTTGATCGGCGTCGATCTCCTCCAGGCGCTCAAGGCCGGTGCGCGCGATCATGCCCGCTCCACCTCCGGGGATGTCTACTGCATCGAGACACCTGAAGGCGCAGCCTGGCTGAGACTCGACCGGAGCGAGGCGGACGCAAGTCATGAACTCGTCCAGTTCACGAAAGTCACTGTCGAATGGTCGGCGATGCGTACGCTCGCCGGAGGCCGCAAGGTCCGGGACCAGCTGATGATCGACGCCGAAGTCGATATGTGGCGCTACGATCCCGATGCGGAAATATACCACATCTCGAGCCGCACCGTGACCGGCGCCCCAGGGGACGCACTGCCTGTGCCGCTCTCGACCGCGCGCAACACGCTGCATCCGGACGACCAGGAAAAGGCCGCGGAGATCCGCGAGCATGTGACGGTGCGCGGCGGCGCTGCCGCCGGCGAGATGCGCTATCGCGATGACGCCGGCGGATGGACGACGATGCGGATCCATTTCCGCGCCGGACGCAAACTGCCCTCCGGCCGGTACGAAATGCTCGGCATCAGTCAGAACCTCACGGAGCTTGCGGTTGCACGCGACAAGGCCGACCTCATGTCGGGCAGGCTCGAACTTGCCATGGCCGCCGCCAATGCGGGCGTTTACGAGATCGATATGCGGACCGGGCAGCGCTGGTCGTCCGACCAGTTCAAGCTGATCGCCGGAAAAGAGGCCCTCGAGCGGCAGGAGCGTGACCCCTTCGGGCTCTATCACGAAGATGAAGTCGCAACGGTCCGGAAGAGCTGGGAACGCTGCCTGGTAAGCAACGAGGTCGAGAGCCTCGACACGCGCATCTATCACCCCGACGGACAGGGGCGCTGGGTCCGTCTCTTTACGCGCGTCGAACGCGATGCAGCCGGCCAGAGCATCCGCGCAGTCGGCATGATGCTGGATATCCACGAACAGAAGATGCAGGAGATTGCGCTCACCGAGGCCAAGCTGCAGGCCGAGGCCGCGACCGTCGCCAAGTCGAGCTTCCTTGCCTCGATGAGCCACGAGATCCGCACGCCGCTCAACGGAATTCTCGGCATGGCGCAGGTGCTCGCAGGCGATCCCCTGACCGACGCCCAGCGTGACCGGCTGAACGTCATCATCGAGTCTGGCCAGACGCTGATGGCCCTCCTCAACGATGTCCTCGACATTTCGAAGATCGAGGCCGGCAAGCTCGAAATCGCGCGGATCGATGGCGATCTGCAGCTGACTGTCGAGCGGGTGCGGCAGCTCTTCATGTCGCGGGCCGCCGAGCGCGGCTTGTTTGTCAGGATCGAAACTGAAGGCGTGATCCCGCCGCAGCTGCGCTACGATCCGGTGCGGGTGCGCCAATGCGTGGGCAACCTGCTCTCCAATGCGATCAAGTTCACCGAGGCGGGCGGGGTGACAATCAAGCTGGGCGCCAAGCCGCGTCCCTCCGGCGACTGGCTGATCACGCTCAGCGTTGTCGACACGGGCATCGGGATGGACGAAGCGACAATGTCGCAGCTGTTCGGCGCCTTCGCTCAGGCGGACGCCTCGATCACACGTCGCTTCGGCGGCACGGGCCTTGGCCTCGCCATCACGCGGCAGCTGGCCCGCCTGATGGGCGGCGACGTTCGCGCCGAGAGCCGCCCCGGAAGCGGCTCAAGCTTTCATCTCTGGTTTCTTGCCGAGACCAGCACGAGACAGGCCGCCCCCTCACCCCTCGACCGGGAGGAGGCCGCTGTCTCCGATCCGGGCCCTGCCCAAGTCATGGGCGCCCGCGTGCTCCTCGTTGATGACAACGCCGTCAACCGCCAGGTCGTGCGCCTGTTCCTGGCCTCGATGGGGCCTAGCATTGTCGAGGCGACAAACGGCCAGGAGGCGCTCGAACGCCTGGCGGAACAGCCTTTCGATCTCGTCCTGCTCGACGTGCACATGCCCGTCATGGACGGGCGCGAAGCCATCCGGCGCATCCGCACAAGCGGGCAGGCCTGGAGCGACATTCCGGTGATTGCGCTCACCGCCGATGCAATGAGCGGCGATCGCGAGCGCTATATCGGCATGGGAATGAACGACTACATCTCCAAGCCGATCGACGGGCGCGAACTCGCAACCCGGTTTGTGCGCGCATTGCGCGGTGAGGCCAACGAGGCCGCCTAGGATGGCGCTGTACCACAGGTACAGTTGGCGCGCAGAGCATCTGCAAGGATGCAGAACGCAGTCGCCCCAACCGCCCCAGGGATTTGTTTTTCCTGGAGTTTCAGTTTCTGCAGCAACAGCACCACGCGTTCGCTACCGAACGCGCCCCGGCTGGCTTATCTCGAGCGTGCCGGCGCATGAGCCGCCGGATCAAGAAGACCATAAAACCAGAAACGAAAGCTCCTTCCCATGAAGACCCTGCTTCACCGCCATCTCGCCGCCCTCGCCCTGGCTGTCGAACTGACAAGCCTTGGCGCTGTGGTCGTGTTCATGATCGCAGCCACCGTGGCCCTCCCTGCCACGCTGGCCGCCTGAGTGACGCCAGCGACGGCGGAAACGCCAGCACAGGAACAGACCTTGGCGGCGCGCAAGAGACGGGCCCCAGCCCGCGGGGCGCGCCGCCGCACGCTTTCTCGTCAGGACCAGTTGAATGCTGACCGACATCTGCGACAATCCCCTCTCCACAGGTTCACAGGCGGCGCAGGCGCGCTTCAACGATGCGCTGCGCGAGATCCGCACCTTTCACGGCGATCCGATCGCCACGCTCGATGCGGCGCTGGAGCATGACCCTGACTTCGGCCTCGCCTGGATCACCCGCGCCATCGTGCTTGCACAGATCACCGATCGCATGTTCGACACTGAGGTCCAGCGCAGCCTGCGTGCCGCGTCGGCCTGCAGACTCGACGATCGCGAGCACAGTCATTTCTCGGCAGCGCTGGCGTGGTCGGAAGGCCGCCTGCACGAAAGCACCATGGCCTTCGCCCGCATCGCGGCGGACTCCCCGCGCGACGCGCTCGCGGTGCAGAACGCGCATGCCGGATGCTTCTTCACCGGTAACCAGTTCGACCTGCGCGACATGCCCCTTGCCGCCCTGCGCGCCCACCCCGACGGCGAAGCGCGCCACGCGATTCTTGGTATGGCGGCCTTCGGGTTCGAGGAGTGCGGCGACTATGCGCGCGCTGAGGAGATGGGGCGCGAGGCGATCGCGCTCGAACCAAAGGATGCGTGGGCGGCCCACGCCGTTGCTCACGTCAACGAGATGCGCGGCGATATCGCCGGCGGGCGGCTCTGGCTGGAGGAGACATCCGGCGGATGGGCGCAGGATTGCGGCTTTGCCTATCACAACTGGTGGCATCTCGGCCTTCTGTGCCTCGAGGCGCAGGACCATGTCGCAGCCATGAGACTTTATGACGAACGGATACGTCCGAACGAGGCTGCCAATGTCGTGCTGGAGATGCTGGACGCCACGGCGATGCTCTGGCGGCTCCGGCTTGAGAGCGTCGACACGGGTGACAGGTTTGCGCGGCTGGCGCCGGTGTGGGAGGCAAAGGCCGAGGACGGCGTGCTCGCCTTCAACGACTTGCACGCGATCATGACATTTCTCGGCGCCGGCCGGATGGATCTTGCCGAGAGGACGCTTGCAAGCACGAAGCAGGCGGCCTGCGGCGGCGGCGACAATGCCTGGATGACACACACGATCGGGCTGCCGCTGGCCGAGGGCTTTATCGCCTTCGAGGCCGGGCGATTTGCAGAGGCAGTCGACCGCATCGCCAGCGTACGCAGCATCGCCCAGCGTTTCGGCGGCAGCCACGCGCAGCGGGATATCCTTTCGCTCACTGCGCTGCATGCAGCGATCCGCGGCGGGATGCGTTCGGCGGCCGAAGCCATCGCCGCCGAGCGCACAGCGCTCAAGCCGGAGAGCCACTGGGCGCGCAGCCTGGCCAGACGGGCCGCCGCTGCGTAGGAAAGACAGAGGCCCGCCACTGCTGGCGGGTCCCCGTCCGGATAGTCGCGTTACCCGCGTTACTTCGAGAGACGCAGCCGTGAGATCGACTGGGCGATCTTCTTGAATGCCACCTGCAGCTCGGCCGTGTCGGACGCCAGATGGGCGTACTGCGGATTAGAGGCGCAGTTGGTGAGGAAGTTGATTGTGTCGGTGGAAGTGCCGAGTTGGAGGCCGACCGCATAGACGACCACATCCGCCGCCTTCATGTTGGTGCAGATCGTCTGGGCCTGCTCGAACGGGGTCTGGCCGTCGCAATTGGCCGTCTCGTAAGCGGACGACAGGTTGTCCGTCGATATGCCCATGCAGCTCTGTTCGTTGAACTCGCCGTCGGTCATCAGCACCACGACCTTGACGAGGTCGTCCTCGTCATAGTTCGCCGGCTTGTTCTCGGTTTCATCGTCCCAGATGTCCTTGAAGTTCGGCGAGATCATGTACCACCCCCAGGCGGCGCCAAGCTGGCCGGCCGTTGCTCCGCCAGTCGACAGGTTGTCGATCGCCGTGTTGAGGCGCGTCTTGTTGGAGGTGAGCGGGGTCACATAGTTGGTCGTCGTGCAGGAGCCGTCGCTGGTATAGTAGATGCCCAGGCCGGCGCTGGACGGGGACGCGTCAGTATACGCCTCAGTTCCTGTCGGGCGTTCGACCAGGCAGGTCGAGGCCATGTAGCTTGCGGTGTCCTCCTCGCGGAACGTGCGTGCGCAACCGTATTCCAGGCACTGCGCAGTGGCGGCGCCCGAGAAGGTTGCTGACACGTTGCTGAGCGACGGCTTGGAGTCATCGATCGTGAACTGGTCGTTCGACAGCTTCGTGATCGTCCAGTAACGCCGCGCCGACGCATCGGTCCCGATCGCAGCAGGAGGAGCGTTGTCGCTGAGGACGCCTTTGGTGCCATAGTTGAAGCCGGTCGGGCCCGTGACGTTGCGGATCTCGACCTTGTCGCCGGTCTCGAGCCCATGGCCCGCCGACGTCACGACCGTCCGGCAATCGGTGCGCGCGCATTCGGCCACCGACCCGCCCGAACTGCGTCTGTAGTAGTTGCGGCCGTCGCCCGGGAGATAGAAGACCGAACCGGAAGGATTCTCCGGGGTGATCGTTGTCCCGGGAGTTGTGTTGATCGACGTGCTGCCGGACGAGGTGTCATTTGTGACGCCCCAGATATAGATCCGGTCCGATGCGCTGAAATCATGCGCAGTCGAGGTCGTGACCGTGTAGCGGCAGTCCGACACGTAGCACTCAGATGCGACACCATCGTTATCGTAGGCCTTGAAGTTCGGCCCATACGTGCCGTTCAGTGTGAAGTTGTTGGCGTCGCGATTGGTTACGACCCAGGTCGTTCCCCAGTCGTTGTTCACCTCGCTGCCCGATCCCGTCATGTCGACGCCTTCGATGTAGATCAGGTCGTTCGTGGCAAAGCCATGGCTGGAAGCCGTCACGCGCACAGAGCAGTCGGTGTAGTGACAGCGCTGCAGCGTCCCGGCCGTGCTATTGGTCGAACCGGATGGCGGCGTCGTGTAGGTCGTGGTGCCGACATTCTGCAGCCAGAAATACCAGGGCGAGGCCGTGGTCCTGTCCGCAACCTTGTACATGTTGCCGTTGAGGCCGGTGTAGCTGCCATTGGCGCCGGTGATGATCACAGTCTGGCCGTTTGAGTAGCCAGGGTTTGCCGACAGCTGCACGCGGATCCGCGTATTGCTGTTGGTCTTGGTGATGCCGGTGACTGTGGTCAGCGTGGCGCCGTTCTGCCAGGCGACATCGGTGATGGCCCTGCCGGAATTGGTGCGCCAGCCGGCCGAAGAGATCGTCTTCGTCGTGGTTCCCGAGGCGCGCCAGTTGATGTCGGTGATCGTCGTCGCAGCGCGGATATCACCGCGTAGTTCGGTCAGGGCCGTCGCCGTGACGAAATCGTTCGAGCCGCTGACCAGGTTGACGCTGCTCGACCAGGGCGCAATGGCGACCTTGGAATAGAACGGTTCCTGCGCCGTGCTGACGACTTCGTCGATCAGGATCTTCGCGGCCGACTGCAGGCCTGCGATGCGCGTTCCCGCCATCGAGCCCGTGACATCGAGCGCCAGCGTCACTTCCACATTGGCGCCGCCACGGCGGACCTCGCTCTCCGCTTCCACGGTCACATAGGGCTGGCCGACGAGGGGCATGAAGAAGGTGTTGATCGCAACCGAGCCGCGCAGCATCACCGCCTCGTCCTCACCGCCGAGTTCGACCAGTTCGAGCGCGATGGGATCATCATGCGCCGTCTTGAAGTTCATCTCGACGAACTTGCGCGCGACTTCATTGCGTTGTTCCCCGGTGGCATCCTCAGGCTGCGAGCCCACCGCGAGCGCGGCTGCGTCGATGGCGGAGGCAAGCTCGAAGCGGGCGAGGAACGCCCTGCCCCCATCGATCGCAAGACCGGTGCACACGCACAGCGGCACCGCCATCAGCGCGAACTGCATGGCGAAGGCGCCCTTGCGGTCCTTCGCGAACTTCCCAATCGAGCCGAACATGATCCGCTTCCGTGTCCTGGCGGCCGCCGGAGCGGACGCCGTCCAAACTCATCAACTGTCGAGATTGACCGTCGTGCCGCCGTCGTCGGTCTGTCCGTCGAGCGCAACCTTCCGTTCGACGCGGGGCCGGGCGTAAGCCGACTTCTCAATGGCCATCGTCCCGCCGCCAAACAGCTCCGTCAGCACGCTCTGGTAGTTGTAGCGAACGCCCACGCGGATGATCGATTCATCCTCGATGCCCATGCCTTCGGTATCAGCAAGATCGAAGGAAACCTCAGTGCCGGCGACACGGCGCCAGAGAATTGTCGGCGTCTCGTCCGTGCCGACAAAACCCACCGACGAAATGTCGAGATCGAGGTCGTCGGTCGTATCGAGCGGCTTCATCATGAAGATCGACGCGTCATAGAGCTCCTGCAGATCGGCCTTCTGGAGTTCGGTTTCGCGCGAGACGATGTCGGCGACCTGGTGCACATAGCGCGTCGCCTCCTCGCTGGCGCGGAAGCGGAACGACATCTCGAGAACGCCCATGATGAGAAAGATCAGCGCCGGCGCGATGAGCGCGAACTCGGCCGCCGCAACGCCGCGACGATCGCCGAAGAGCCGAAGGAACGGGAGCCTGCTGCGCATCGATCAATCCCACGGCTCGTTCTTGACGATGGTGTAGGCGTTCACGATCGCCGGAAGGTCCGGACCCATCTGAAACAGCTGGTCCATGAAGGGCGTGATGAATTGATGCTGGAGAGCGGCGCGCACCACTGAATACTGGTTGGGGCCGCCGGGCTCGAAGACGAAGTTGTCGGGCAGGCCATCCTCATTGAAAGTCGGCGGCGGATAGGTGACGTCGCTGAGTTCGTCGAAGGCGCGAACATCGAAGACGATCGCAGTGCAATCGATCATCACGCCGGCCTTGTCGCAGGCCTCGTCCTTGAAGGCCTCTTCCATGTTGGCCGAGCTCTGCACCTCCCCGGTCTGGAGGTTGCGCGTCGCCTCGTAGACGACGTGATTGAGTGCATAGGTCTTGTACTGGAAGAGCACGAACTCGACGAGGCCGAGGATGAGCATGAAGAAGACAGGCGCCAGCATCGCGAATTCGATCATCACGTTGCCGGAGCGTCCTTTTCGTAGGCGCCTGAGCGACCTCATCGGAGTCCCCACCAGTAATGGCAGTGCGCACAATCGCGCATCAGACCTAATTTCATGCTTCGTGGAACAGCCGATTTGCCGAGAATTGTGGGGTTTGCGTTTACCGTGCACCAACGATCTGGACGCAGCGACGCCAGCACCTTAAAGGCCAGTGATGGCCAGCATCGTAACCGCCGCTGTAATCCTGATCGGGGACGAACTGCTTTCAGGCAGGACGCAGGATACGAACCTTAAGACGATCGCAGATTTTCTTACCCCGCTCGGCGTCGAGATCCGCGAAGCGCGGATGATCCCGGACGTGCACGAAACCATTGTGGCGACCCTCAACGACTTGCGGGCGCGCCACACCTATGTCTTCACCACAGGCGGGATTGGACCTACGCATGATGACATCACGGCGGATGCCGTAGCCGCAGCGTTCGATCGCCATATCGATGTGCGCGAGGATGCGCTGGCGCTGATGCGGCCCTGGTATGAGGCGCGGGGGCAGGAAATGAATGAAGGCCGGCTCAGAATGGCGCGGATCCCAGACGGGGCCGAACTGGTCGCCAATCCGGTCTCGGTCGCTCCCGGCTTCCAGATCGGCAATGTGTTCGTGATGGCCGGCGTGCCCTCGGTGATGCGAGGGATGTTGCAGGACATTGCCCGACGGATCAAAGGCGGCGCCGTCGTCCATTCACGAACGGTGCGGGCGGCAGGTGTGCGCGAGGGCGACCTCGCCGGACCGCTGGGCGAACTTGCGAAGGCGACGCCAGGGGCGAGCCTCGGCTCCTATCCCTTCATGCGGCTGAGGGGCAGCGAGGTGGAATTCGGCGCGAACCTGGTGGCGCGGAGCCGGGACAAAGCGGTCGTGGACCGCTGCGTCGATGCGCTCGCCGGGATCGTGCGGTCGCTGGGCGGCGAACCCGAAATCGATCCGCAGGATTGAGGGAGAGATGCGATGAGCGAACAGGCTGACCTCTTGCTGGTTGACCGCGACGGGGCCGTGGCCACGCTGACGCTCAACCGTCCCAAACAGCTCAACGCGCTGTCGGTGCAGCTCCGGGTCGACATCGTGCGGACCATCCGGGAGCTCTCGGCGAGCAGCGATGTGCGCGCCATTGTACTGACCGGGAATGGCCGAGCGTTCTCGGCCGGCGTGGACCTCAAGGAAGCAGGACAAAGAGGCTTCTCGCTCGGCGTGGGCGAGCGGAAGGTCGAGCCGCTTCCCGACATGGACATGGCCTCGGCGTTTGCGGCCTGCCCCTGGCCGGTGATCGGCGCAATCAACGGCTTTGCAATCACTGGCGGCTTCGAACTCGCCCTGATGTGCGACGTTCTGCTGGCTTCGAGCGAGGCGAAGTTCGCAGACACGCACAGCCGCGTGGGGCTGATGCCCGTCTGGGGCTTGTCGCAGAAATTGCCGCGGATCATCGGGGCGAGCCGGGCAAAGGAATTATCGCTCACCGGCAACTATCTTGATGCCGAGACAGCCGAGCGCTGGGGGCTGGTGAACCGGGTCTTTGCGCCCGAGGCCCTGATGCCGGCGGCGCTGAAGCTCGCGCACGACATGGCCGGCGTCGAGGGCGGGCTCCTGAGGCGGATGAAGGCGGTGATCGACGATGGCCTCGCCCTGCCCCTGCCCGAGGCGCTGAAGATGGAGATCGAGCGCGGGTCGAAGAACAATGCCGCCGTGACCCCCGAAGCAGCCGAGGCGTCGCGCAAGACCGCAATGGACCGTGGGCGCGACCAGGCGGGATGAGCTGGGCGCGGACATATGACGGCGCGGCGCCCGTGCGCGTGAACAAGTGGCTCGCGCAATCCGGCGTCTGCTCGCGGCGTGAGGCAGATGAGCTGATCGCAGCAGGAGCGGTGCTGATCGACGGCGAGCGCGTTTCCGATGCGGGCCGCAAGATTTCCCCCGGGCAGACCCTGGTGCTCAACGATCGCGCCGAGCTGGGACTGGGCGCGCAGGTCTCGGTGGCGATCCACAAGCCCGTCAGCATCGTCTCGGCGCAGCCAGACCCAGGCCAGGTTCCGGCCGCCCGCCTGCTGACGGGTGAGCGCCAGGTCGGCCAGGGAATTGTGCCGTCCTCGCGCGCGAGCCTGCCGCCGCTCGGGCGGCTCGACCAGGATTCGCGCGGGCTCCTGCTGCTGTCGGAGGATGGCGTGCTGGCGAAGGCGATCATCGGACCGGAGTCCGAGATCGACAAGGAGTATGTCGTGACCGTGCGCGGCAGGATCGACCGCGCGAAGATCCAGAAACTGCGTCACGGGCTGGAGCTGGACGGACGCAAGCTCAAGCCCGCAAAGGTGACGCTTGAGGACACACAGGTCCTGCGCTTCGTGCTGAGCGAGGGTCGCAACCGGCAGATCCGACGCATGTGCGAGCTGATGGAGCTGGAGGTGACGGATCTCATCCGCGTACGCATCGGGCCGCTGCTGCTGGGCGATCTGCCCGAGGGCAAGTGGCGGCATCTGACGGCGCAGGAGCGCGAAGCGCTGGTGAAGGCCGGCGGGGCGTGACGGCTCAGCTCGCCGCCAGCAGGCCGCGGTAGATGGCGAGCGTTGTCGCATCGAAGCAGCAGAACAGGACATCGATGCCGCCGGCTTCACCTGCAACGCTGGCGCTGACCGCGGCGATGGCGATCTCTGCTGCAGCCTCCCGCGGATAGCCATAGACGCCTGTCGAGATGGCGGGGAATGCGATGGAGCGTGCGGCATGTCTCACTGCGAGTTCGAGCGCGTTGCGATAGCAGCTTGCCAGCAGCTCCGCCTCCTTCGCGCCCCCGCCGCGCCAGACCGGGCCGACCGTGTGGATCACATGGCGGTGCGGCAGGTTGTAGGCGCCGGTGATCTTCGCCTCGCCGGTCCGACATCCGTTGAGCATCCGACATTCAGCGAGCAGGCCGGGACCTGCGGCGCGGTGGATGGCGCCGTCGACGCCGCCGCCGCCGAGGAGCGAAGAATTCGCGGCGTTGACGATGATGTCGACCTGCGCGCGGGTGATGTCGCCTTGTTCAGCAATGATCATCGGTCAGGCCGGCTCGAAGAGTTCGATGGCGTTGCCCGAGGGATCGTCGAACAGGATCTGACGCCCGCCCGGGCCGGTCACGATGTCATTGCCGAAGCTGGCGCCGGCCGCGCGCAGACCGTTCACGATCTCATCAAGGTCCGCGACCGTCAGAACAATGCGATTCCAGCCGCCGGGTTCAGGACGCCGCCCGTCCGGCATCGGCCGCGCCGCCGAAGACGCGGGGCCGGCGCGCCAGAGCGTGAGGTCGTCCCGGCGCACGATGGCCATGGCGGGGCCAAACTGCTGTTCGAGGCTGAAGCCCAGCTGGCTGCAGTAGAACGCCACCGCCTGGCCAACATCGGCGACGATGCATCTTGCGGTCGCCATGAAATGGTCCCCAAGGCGAAACCCTGCCGATGAAAGGCCTGCTTCCGCATGTTTCGCGAGCCACATTGCAGAATCGCGCCGCTCGCGTAAATGACCCGCGAGAAACAGGGCAGCCGCCGTTGGGGCTTTCTGATGAGCATCGACCAGAAAGTCGCCTGCCACCGGGCGCCGAAGCTGCCGAATGACCTGCCGCGCGCCATGGAATGGAGGCGCGATGACGACAAGGGATCGCCAATCCACGTCATTTCAGACCAGGGCTGGCGGATCAGCTTGATGGTGAAAAATTGCGCCGACGACCACGATTTGCTGGAGGCGATCGCTGAGGAGCTGGATGCATCTGGCGACGATCAGGATCCGACCAGCTTCGGCGTGATGGCCCATGTGACACTTGAGCCATCCAGCGCGCCACAGGATGGCGTTGACCTGATGATGGCCATTCTGGAAATGCTTGCGAAGACCTGCGACGGCATTGTGCTGCCGAACTGAGGATAGAAATGATCGACCTTTCGCCGCTCCTCAAGGAACAGACCGCAGCCGACGCGGCGGCGCAGGGCATCAAGGCGGATGAGTACGCCATCCTGCTCGACCGGTTGGGCCGTGCGCCGAACAAGGTGGAGCTCGGCATCTTCTCGGTGATGTGGTCGGAGCACTGCTCCTACAAGTCCACGCGGCGGCATCTGGGCAAGTTTCCCACGAAGGGGCCGAAGGTGATCCAGGGGCCCGGCGAGAATGCGGGCGTTATCGACATTGGCGATGGACAGGCGTGCATCTTCAAGATGGAGAGCCACAACCACCCCTCCTACATCGAGCCATACCAGGGCGCGGCGACGGGCGTGGGCGGCATCCTGCGCGATGTGTTCACGATGGGCGCGCGGCCGATCGCGCTGGTGAATGCGCTGCGCTTTGGCGATCCGAGCCATCCGAAAACCCGTTCGCTGGTGGCCGGCGTGGTCGGCGGGATCGGCGGTTATGGCAATTGTGTGGGTGTGCCGACGGTAGCGGGCGAGACGCAGTTCCACAGGGGCTATAACGGCAACATCCTCGTCAATGCGATGGCGGTGGGCCTCGCGGACCAGAACAAGATCTTCTATTCGCGCGGCGCCGAGCCGGGGAATGCGATCTTCTACGTGGGATCGAAGACCGGGCGCGATGGCATTCATGGCGCGACGATGGCGTCTGCGGAGTTCTCGGAAGGTGACGAGGAAAAACGCCCGACCGTGCAGGTGGGCGACCCGTTCACCGAGAAGCTGCTGATCGAGGCTTGCCTCGAACTGATGGCGACCGACTGGATCCAGTCGATCCAGGACATGGGCGCGGCCGGCCTCACCTCTTCCTCCGTCGAAATTGCCGACAAAGGTGGTGTCGGCGTCGAGATGGACATGGACAAGGTGCCCCAGCGCGAGACGGGCATGACGGCCTACGAGATCATGCTGTCGGAATCACAAGAGCGGATGCTCATGGTGCTGAAGCCGGGGCATGAGGCGGACGCGAAGAAGATCTTCGACAAGTGGGATCTCGATGCGGAAGTGATCGGCTACACGACCAACACGGGCCGGCTGGTGCTGAAACAGCAGGGCCAGGTGGTCTGCGATATTCCGGTGCCGCCGCTGTCGCAGGATGCGCCGAACTATGACCGGCCGTGGAACCCGCCCAAGCCGGCGCCGCAGCTTGATATCTCGAAGTATCCCGAACCTGCGGATCATGGCGATGTGCTGCTGAAGCTGATGTCCTCGCCGGACATGGCCTCGAAGCGGTGGATCTGGGAGCAGTATGACCGCCATGTGATGGGCGACACGATCGATTCATCGCAGTCGGGCGGGGATGCGGCCATCGTGCGCATTCACGGCACGAACAAGGCGCTGGCGATCTGTTCGGACTGCAACCCGCACTATGTGGCGGCCGATCCCTATGAGGGCGGCAAGCAGGCGGTGGCGGAGGCGTATCGCAATCTCATCGCGGTTGGCGCGACGCCGATCGCGATCACCGACAACCTCAATTTCGGCAACCCGGAAAAGCCGGATACAATGGGCGTGATCGTGAAGGCGATCGAGGGCATGGCGGAAGCGTGCCGCGTTCTGGAGTTCCCGGTCGTGAGCGGGAACGTGTCGCTCTACAACGAGACCGACGGCGTGGGGATTCCGCCGACGCCGGTGGTGGGCGGGATCGGATTGCTGCCTCAGCTCGAAGGCAACGGCCGCGATTGGTTCGCGACGATGGGCCGGCTACGCGAGGGGGACATTCTGCTCCTCGTCGGTGATACCAAGGGCCACCTCGGCGCATCTGCCTACGCGCGGACGATACTAAAACTTGATGGTCCGCAAGCGGGCTCGCCTCCACAGGTCGATCTCGCGACAGAGAAGCTTCACGCTGATCGCGTGCGCCGCTTCATCGGCATTTATGGATGCCGCGCCGTGCATGACCTGTCCGACGGAGGGCTGGCATGCGCGGCGGCTGACATGGCGCTTGCGTCAGGCGTGGGCGTGAAACTGTCTCCACCGCCAGGCGGCATTTCAGCCGCGGGCTGGGCGTTCGGAGAGGATCAGGCGCGGTATCTCGTGGCATGGCCGGGCGATGAAAACGACAGCGGTGGCCCCAGGGACATTGCGCAACTTGTGCTGGACAGACCCTCGCGGGATTTTCCATGCATCAAGGTCGGCGTTGTCGGCGGCGATCGCGTGATCATCGATGGCGTGATGGACGTTCCCCTCTCCACCCTCCGTGCGGCGCATGAAGGCTGGCTGCCGAACTACATGAAGGGCGGCTGACCGCCCGGTCGCTGCTGTGCGCCGCGCGATCCGGTCGGAATGATTCTAATTCTTCGGGCGCAGTGTTGCCTCGCGTCCACGCGGCAGCCTCACGTGCGATGTAATGTTTGTCGCTCTTGTGTCGCTCACCCATCTCTCTAGAACCGGCGCGGGACAAGTTCCGGCAGCCGGAATGCTGGATTGTCGGCGTTGAGGGAAGGACTTAGGCCATGGCGATGGAGCGGGCCACGCTCGAAGCCTATCTGCGGGACGCGTTTCCGGACGCACAGATCACGCTGAAGGACCTTGCCGGCGACAATGATCACTGGAGCGCGGAGATCGTTTCCGAACAGTTCCGTGGCAAGTCGCGCGTAGCCCAGCACCAGCTGGTCTATGCGGCCCTGAAGGGTCGCATGGGCGGCCAGCTTCACGCCCTCGCCCTCACAACGCGCGCGCCGGCCTGAACTGGATAGAGCGTGGCGCACGGTACGGGCATTCCCAATGGAGCGCGTCGGCTAGGCTTTGGCGTCTCGGGGCCGCATGGCACGGCGCTGATCCGGCCGGAAGCCACCGTGCAGATGATCATGCACGCCTATGCGCTGGGTGTGCGCATGTTCGACACCGGGCCGTCGTATGGCGCGGGCGAGGCGGAGCGGCGGCTGGGCGAAGCGCTGGCGCGGCTGCCGCCCTACGACCCCATCGTGTCGACCAAGGTCGGCGTGCAGTCCGCCGGACTGATGCGGCGCGAGCGGGATTTTTCGGCCGACGGCGTGCGCCGGTCGGTGGAGGCCTCGCTGAAAAGGCTGCGGCGGGCGCGCATCGACTGTCTCTACCTTCACGGACCGGCCGAACACGAGCTGACCGACAGACTGCTGCGCGTCCTGGGCGATCTTCGCCGGGAGGGGCGGGTGGTGTCGGTCGGCGTCTGCGGCCGGGGTGCGGAGCTGGAAGCGGCGATGCGCACGGGCGAGTTCACGCATTTCATGGCCCCGGTGCATGCCGGACTTAAAAGCGCGCAGAAAGAAAGGCTCTACCGCCTGCGGGCGGCGGGCGAACTGATCGGCATCGAGGCGATGATGACCGCAAATCCGCGCTTCCCCCTGCCCATAAGCGCAGGAGCGACCTGGCGGCTGGCGCGCGCCGTGACCGGCTGGAGCCCCGACCGGGCGCCGACGCCAATGACGCCGGAGGAGGCGCTGTGCTGGGCGCTGAACGAGGGCAGAGCGCACCGTGTGATCACCACGACCAGCAGGATCGACCATCTGGAGGCCAATGTCTGGGCGGTGGGCCATTGCGGCGGCGGCGGCTTGATTACCGGCCGGTCCGGCCTTAGCTGAGGCCAGTACAGCCACCCAGCCGGGGTTTTCGCCATGAGCGACGTCAACGCACGCATCCAGGGCCTGATCGATGCAAGCCCGGTCTTCCTGTTCATGAAGGGCACGCCGACCTTCCCGCAGTGCGGCTTCTCCGCGACCGTGGTCTCGATCCTCGATCACCTCGGCGTGCGCTATGAGAGCGCGAACATCCTCGAAGACGCCGACCTGCGCCAGGGCATCAAGGACTTCTCCAACTGGCCGACCATCCCGCAGCTCTACGTGAAGGGCGAGTTCATCGGCGGCTGCGACATCACCAAGGAGATGTTCCAGTCGGGCGAGCTGAAACAGCTGTTCGAAGAGAAGGGCGTGCTGCAGGCGGCCTGATCCGCTTCCGGTAAGCCGGCCAGGAGCCGACGCAGGACGTCCGCATGGCTGACGATCTCACAGACCAGCCTGAAGCCGACGCAGGGGCCTTCACGCCCCTGCATCCCGTGTTCGCGGATGCTCCGCACAGCGTAACGTTCCGGAAGCTGCGCAAGCGGCTGGTGCGGCAGACGCAGGAGGCGATCCGCGCCTTTGGCATGGTAAGCGCGCCGCATCCGGAAACGGGCAAGCGGCCGCGCTGGCTGGTATGTCTTTCCGGCGGCAAGGACAGCTACACACTCCTCTCCGTGCTGCTCGACCTGCAGTGGCAGGGGGCGCTGCCTGTGGACCTGCTGGCCTGCAATCTCGACCAGGGCCAGCCGGGATTCGACACGCAGATCCTGCCGGATTACCTCGCGAAGATCGGCATGCCGTTCCGGATCGTCACGGAAGACACCTATTCGATCGTGACGGAAAAGGTCCCGGCCTCGAAGACGTATTGTTCACTGTGCTCGCGGCTGAGGCGCGGCATTCTCTACCGCGTTGCGCGCGAGGAAGGATGCGAGGCGGTCGTGCTCGGGCACCATCGGGACGACGCCCTCGAGACCTTCATGCTCAACTTCCTGTTCGGCGGGCGGATGGCGGCGATGCCGCCGAAGCTGGTCAACGATGAAGGCGACCTCTTCGTCCTGCGGCCGCTGATCGGGTGCGCGGAGGATGATATCCGGCGCTTTGCGGCGCTGATGCAGTATCCGATCATCCCGTGCAATCTCTGCGGATCCCAGGAGGGCCTGCAGCGCATGCAGATCAAGTCGCTTCTGGATGACTGGGAGAAGCGCAATCCGGGGCGGCGCCAGATCATGGCGCGCGCGCTCGGCCATGTGCGGCCGTCACATCTCGTCGATGGCGAATTGTTCGATTTCGCCGGACTTGAACTGGGCCGGCCGGGAACCTGGGACGACGGGCTGGCGTGATTGACAGATCGGCGCCGAGCCGCGATGGCTCGCCGCACGCCGCCTGGAACCTGCAATGCCCTTCACCCTGCCCCACCCGACCGAGGAAGATCGCGACGCGCTGGCGCAGCTGTTCGCAGCCATCGCGTCGGAAGCGGGCGTCAAGGTGATGGAGGTCTACGCCAGCGATTTCGAGCATCGCACCAAGGCGGATTACAGCCCGGTGTCCGATGCGGACGAACGGGCGGAGGAAGTGATCCTCGCGCGGCTCGATGCGGCGCTGCCGGGCGTGCCTGTCTTGGCAGAGGAGCGCGCGGCGCGCGAAGGGTTCGGCACGACGCTGGGCGATGCGTTCCTGCTGGTCGATCCTGTTGACGGAACCAAGGAGTTCATCCAGCGCAAGGGCGACTTCACCGTCAACATCGCGCTGATCTGCGGAGGCGTTCCGGTGGCCGGCGCCGTCTATGCACCGGCGCGGCGGGAGATGTTCTGGGGCGGTGCGCGCGCCGTGATGATCGCCGACTTCGACGCCGGCGCCGACGTGCGCGGCGGGGCGCAGATGGCGACGCGCGCCTATCCGTCGGACGGGCTGACCGCGGTGACCTCCTCCTCGCACCTCGATGAGCGGACCAGGGCGTTTCTCGCAGCGCGAAAAATCACGCGACAGACAGGCATCGGATCGTCGCTCAAATTCTGCTGGGTCGCCTCAGGCAAGGCCGACCTGTATCCGCGCTGGGGCCCGACGATGGAGTGGGACACGGCGGCGGGGCATGCCGTGCTCGCCGCGGCAGGCGGCCATGTCATCCAGCCAGATGGCGGACCCTTCGCCTATGGCAAAGCGGCCGACGGCTTCCGGAACGGGCCGTTCGTGGCCTGGGGCCGCGAGCCGGTCTAGCCTTCGCCGACGGACTGAGGCATGGAGCCAGCCGAAGAGGACGCGCGCCATGACAACAAGCATGCCCGACCGGCTGAGCCAGGACCCCAAGAGCCCCTGGCACGACAAGGCGCTGCTGGAGCGCGGCGTCGGCATCCGATTCAACGGCGCCGAGAAGACCAATGTCTGGGAATACTGCGTCAGCGAGGGCTGGGTGCGCGTGGTCGCGGGCGCGGCGCTGGATCGCAAGGGCAATCCGATGACGCTGCTGCTCAAGGGCAAGGTGGAGCCCTATCTTGAGGGTGAGTCGTCCTAGGACGGATGCAGCGCAACGCAACCCGCCAGCTGGCGTCGCGGCGTCGCGTGCTTTGCCAAATGCACCCTACTGCCGCAACGTCTCGATGAAGCGGGCGAACACTTTCAGCCCCCTCTCCATCTCCGACACCGCCACAAACTCGTTGGGTTGGTGCGCCTGTTCCACAGAACCTGGGCCGCAGATGACGGCCGGGAAGCCGGCCTTCTGGAACTGGCCCGCCTCCGTGGCGAAAGCGGCGACGCGGACCTGGTTGTCGCCGGTCAGCGCGCGCATGAAGGTCTCGGCGGCGCTGTCGCGCTGCAATTGCAGCGGCGGGGCGTCAGCGCGCTTGTCGACGATGACCCCGCATTCGGGGCCGAGCCTGGCGAGCTTATCGTGCACGCGGGCGACATGGTCGAAGAACGGCGCCAGCATCGCATCGGGATTGTTGCCCGGAACGGCGCGCACGTCGAAGACAAAGCGGCATTCGCGCGCAAGGATGTTGGGCGCGGTGCCGCCGCCGATCTCGCCGACGGTGATGGTCGTCCATGACGGATCGAATTCGGAATGCGTCGGCGCGTTGTCCTCCTGCTCAAGCGCAATGCGGCGGAGCGTGCCGAGGAGATCAACCGCCTCATGGATGGCGGAGGCGCCCATGCGCGGGTCCGAGGAGTGCGCGGCCTTTCCCGTGATGCGGACTTCGTAGTCCCGAATGCCCTTGTGAGCCGAAAGAACGCCCCACAGCGTCGGCTCGCCGACCCAGACGACAGCGGGGGCTGCGCCACGGCGGCCGATCTCCTCGATCATCGGCTCGACGCCGGCGCAGCCGATCTCCTCGTCGTAGGAGAAGGCAAAATGGACGGGCTTCTTGAGCGGCAGGCTTGCAATCGTCTCGGCATGGGCGAGCGACAGGGCTATGAAACCCTTCATGTCGGTGGTTCCGCGCGCAAACCACCTGCCGCCGGTTTCGACCATGTCGAACGGATCGGTGACCCAGGGCTGGCCATCGACCGGCACGACATCGGTGTGGCCGGAGAGGACGATGCCCCCGGGCGCATCAGGGCCAAGACGGGCCCACAGGTTGGCCTTCTTCCCATCCGCGCTCGGCACGCGCGTGATCGCGGCGCCAAGCGGGCGCAGGAAATCCTCCACCCATTCGATCAGCGGCAGGTTCGAATCGCGCGAGGTGGTGTCGAACGCGCAGAGGCGGTGGAGGATGTCGCGGACGCGGGCAAGGGATGTCATGGCGCCGAGGCTAGCCATGGACAAAGGCGGCGCAAGGCTTAAGCGGAGAGGATGATCCTGTTTCACGCCGGAAGCGGACCCGACAGCCAGGCGATCGGCATCGCGCTGGAAGAGATGATGCTCGACTACACGCTCGCTCCCGGACGCGCGCCGGTACCGGTGACGGTGGTCGGCCAGGCAAGGATGCCGGGGCATGCCAACATCCTGATGGCGCTGGCGCGCAAGACGGGGAGATTCCTGGCCGATGCCGATACGGCCGCTCCCTGGCTGGCCAAGGCGCCGCCGGGACTGGACGCGATCGAGGCGCAGCTGGCGACCCGCACCTTCCTGCTCGACGCCTACACGGTGATCGACATGGCGATCTATCCACTGGTTGCGAACGAAGACCTGCGCGCGCACCCGCATGCGCAGGCTTGGGCGGAGCGGTTGCGCATTCGCCCGGCCGTTGGCCGCGGGATGGGCGTTGTGGCCGGGTAGGCGTCGGCTATTGCGGCGCTGGCATTGCCGGTTGCGCAGGGGCAAAGTCGAGCAACTCGAGCTCGTAGATGATCGTCTCGTCCGGGGCGATACGGCCATCGCCCTCCTCGCCATAGAGCAGTTGCGAGGGCATGCGCACCATCCAGCGATCGCCACGGCGCATGAGCTTCACGACTTCGGCCCACCCCGGAACAAGATCCTTCACGGGGAAGAATTTGGGCTGGCCCTCCTCATAGGTGGACGCGACGATGGAACGATGGCGAAGATCGTCGGCCGACTCGCCTTCCTCGGGCTGCATGCCCTCCTTGCGCCCCTCGAAATGCACAACGACTTCGTCCGCGTCGGTCGGCGAGGCGCCGTCGCCCGGGCCCGACTTAACCGCAAGGTATTCGAGGCCCGACGGACGTCGCACCACTTCAGAAGAATCGGTCGGCCATGGCGCAGCCTTGTTCCATGGGTCGGGCGTGACACCGAGCAGCTCGACCTTGAACATGAGATCGGAGTTCGGCTCGATGGACGGCGGCGAGCCGCGCTCGCCATAGGCCTGATCAGAAGGGATCCAGAACACGAACATGTCGCCCGGCTGCATCTTCTGGATACCGTCGGTCCAGCCCGGGATGACGCCATTAAGACGGAACGAGATCGGCTGCCCGCTGTCATAGGAGGAATCGAACACCTGGCCGTTGCTGGCGAGCCGGCCCTCGTAATTGACCTCGACCTCGTCGCGGGGGCCCGGATTGGGTCCCTTGCCATCGCCCTTGCGCACGATGACGTACTCAACGCCGGAGGGGAGTTTCTCGACGTCGGCGCGGCTGTGATTCCACGGCTCGAGCGCCGCCCACGGATCATTGGGATCCACCGCCGCCGGCGTGCAGGCCGAAAGCGCGAGCATGGCCGCAGCTGCGAACACCAATCGTTTCATTCAGGTCTCCCGGATCGTCGCCTGCCTGTTAGCACTGCTTCGCGGGCAGTGCGAGAGCGCAAGCCGAGGATCGTGTCAGGGGTTAATCACAACGCCTTGGCTCAGGTGGCGCGGGGCGGGAAGCCGGCCTTGGTCAGGGCGTCGATAATGTCCTGCGTGTGCAGCGCGTCGCGGGTTTCGATGGTGATATCGAACTCGGCCCCCTTGGCGGGAACATCGAGCGCCATGCGGTTGTGGAACACCTCGATGATGTTGCCGCCACTATCGCCGATCACCGTACTGACCTTGGCAAGCAGCCCCGGCTGATCATTGCCGATGATCCGGACGGAGGTGATCCGCTTTTCGCGCACCAGCGAGCGGGTCAGCACCGACGCCAGCAGCCGCGTATCGATATTGCCGCCGCAGAGCACAAGGACGACCTTGCGTCCCCTGAACAGGGACGGCTCGGCCAGAAGCGCGGCAAGGCCGGCGGCGCCTGCGCCCTCGGCCACGGTCTTCTCAACGGTTGCGAACAGCGTTACGGCGCGCTCAAGTTCATCCTCGCTCACCAGGATGACGCGGTCCATCAGCTGGCGCAGGATCTGGGCTGTGAGCTTGCCGACCTTCTTGACGGCGATGCCCTCGGCGATCGTGGCGCCGCCGACCTTGGCCTCCTCCCCGCGCAGCTCGGCCGAGAGCGAGGGATAGAGCGCCGGCTCCACGCCGATGATCGACGTGGCTGGGCGGCGCGACTTGATCGCGGTGGCGATGCCCGACGACAGACCGCCGCCGCCGACCGGGATCACCATGACGTCGAAATCCGGCAAAGCCGCCATGATCTCGAGCCCGATCGTGCCCTGCCCTGCGATGACATGCCGATCGTCGAACGGATGGACGAAGGTGAGGCCCTGCTCCTTTTCGAGCTGGCGTGCGTGCGCGTCAGCGTCAGCGAGCGTCTCGCCGTGAATGATCACCTTCGCACCGAAATTGCGCGTGTGCTCGATCTTCACGAAAGGCGTACCCTTGGGCATCACGATCGTGGAGGGTATGCCGAGACGCGAGGCGTGATAGGCGACGCCCTGGGCATGGTTGCCCGCCGACATGGCGATCACGCCAGCGGCCTTTTCGGAGTTGGAGAGGGAGAGCAGCTTGTTGAGCGCGCCGCGTTCCTTGAACGAGGCAGTAAATTGCAGGTTCTCGAACTTGATCCAGACCTGCGCGCCCGTGATTTCGGAAAGCGTGCGCGAATAGCGCAGCGGCGTGTGCTCGATACGGCCCTCGATCGCCGCTGAGGCCGCCTCGATGTCAGCCAGCGTCACCGGAAGCGACGTCACGGCGTCGTTGGCTGTCTCGGATCGGGTCGGAACGGTCTGCGAGGTCACGGCGGCTGCCTTTCTAAGGGGAAGTTGCGGGCTGCCTATACCTTATTTTGACCGGATCAAAGCCTGTTCGCCTCGCCCTCAGGCCAGCTGGGCGGGCGGTGGGGCAAGGCCGCGGGCGATATCAAGCCGCCGCATCGCCTTGGCCGGCCAGTGGCGCACGCGCCCAACTGGCAAGGTTTCGACCGTCGCGCGAATGCCGAACTCGGCTGCCTTCAAGCTCGCCGCAAAGCCGGGGCGGCCGATGAAGCCGGCGCCGATAGGGCGGCCGTGGCTGGCGAGGCTGTGCTTGTAGGGATAATCGCCCGGACCGAGATCGACCTCGGTGAAGCCCTCGCCGGCCGCCGCGCGGATCGTCTCGACGAAGATGATCGTCCCCGGCGAGTAGTCGGCAAAAGCAGGATCGTGGGCGACGAACCAGGTATGGAGCGCTGTGCGGGCCCGCAGGCAGAAGAGCACGGCAACAGGCGCCGCCCTCACCCGCAGCACGAACAGCGCGCCGCCGAATTCGAAGCCGGAAGCTGGCGCTGCGAAGGCGCCGCGCACGATGTCGTCGACCCAGGCGTAGCGGAAGATGTCGGTCACGCGGGTACGCCGCATCTGGTCGCGCTTCCAGGCGATCAGCGCCTCGAACGCAAACGGGTCCGTCGAGAACGGCTCGAGGCTGACCGCACCGGGATGATCGCGCGTCAGCCGGGCAAGGCGATTGCGCGCGCGGGAGAGGAGCTTCGTTCCGGCTGCGCGCCGGTTGGCGCACCAGGCGTCCCAGCCGCCCTCTAGCCGGACGACATGACCGGTATCGCTGGTGCGCAGCCAGGGCGCGACAAGGCTGTTGCGAAGTCCCGCGCCCATGTCGATGCGGCCAACGCCGAGAGCCTTCGCGGCGGCCGGCAAGTCCAGCACACACGCGCGCGGTGCGATCACGGCCTGGTAGTCGCAGATGGGCCCACCCACCGGCATCGCAGCAAAGGGGCCGGACAGCTGGACCGGGAGAAATCCCTGCGCCGCCCCAGCAGCATCGCGCCAGAGTGCGACGCGCACGCCGCCGCGATGGCGGGCAACAAGCTGTGTCCAGTCAGGCGTCAGATAGGGGCTGGAGAGCTCAGGTTCAGCCGCCAGCATGCGGCGCCAGGCGGCGATGTCGCCGTCCGACAGTGCCTCGGGATGGACAGCCTCGACCCGCATAGGCGGTTAACCTGCTTCCGGCGCAAGAACAGCCGTTATCGCCGGCAAGGCTGTAGGGTTTCGTGAATCGCGGACCACGAATTGAATGGATTCCGCCCTTGGGGCCCGGCAAGAATGGCACAGAAACCCGGAGGCGCTCATTCAGCCGGAATTCGATCGACGCAGCGTGTTGCTGGCCGGCGCCGGGCTTGCGGCGGGGTGCGCCATCGCGCCGTGGACGCCGCCGGCGCCGGGGGGCTTCCGCGTGATCGAGCACCAGCGCGTGCCCATGCGCGATGGCGTTCAGCTCTCGACACGCCTGTGGCTGCCCGAAGGCGCGCAATCGCCCGTCGTGCTGGAGTGCGTTCCCTATCGCAAGCGCGACCTCTACCGCGCGCTCGACGATGTCTGGGGCGAGAGGCTCGCAAGCGTGGGCATCGCGTTCGCACGGCTGGACGTACGCGGCTCGGGCGATTCCGAAGGCGTGGCGAGGGACGAGTATTCAGAGGCGGAGCTTGAGGATTGCCTCGAAGCCATCGCCTGGCTCGCGCGTCAGGACTGGTGCACAGGCGCGGTGGGCATGCGCGGCCTGTCCTGGGGCGGCATAAACACGCTGCAGGTGGCGGCGCGCCGTCCGCCCGCGTTGAAGGCGATCATGCCGATGAGCGCCTGCGACCGGCGCTACACCGACGATGCCCACTATATCGGCGGCGCGCTGGGTCTGACCAATTTCCAGTGGGGCGTGCTGTTCAAGAAGGTGATGGCAGGACCGCCCGATCCGGCCGTGTTCGGTAAGGAGTGGCGCGCGGCCTGGCGCGAGCGGCTGGAAGCGAGCCCGCCCATCCTCGCAACCTGGCTGCAGCATCAGCGCGAGGACGCCTATTGGCGGCGCGGCTCGGTAAGCGAGACCCCGGACGCCATCAATGTTCCTGCCTACTTCGTGAGCGGCTGGAGCGATACCTATTCGGAGCCGATGCTGCGCGCCTTCGCCAATCATCGTCCGCCCGCGAAGTGCATCATCGGTCCGTGGGGGCACACCTATCCCCATACCGCCCCGCAGGGCCTTGCCTGGGCGCAGGAAGAGGTGCGCTGGTGGCGCCACTGGCTGCTGGGCGAAGCGACCGGAATCATGGACGAACCGCGCCTGCGCCTGTTCATGCCCGAAGGGACGGCCTCGCAGGGCGGGCCCGTCCCCGGCCGGTGGATCGCGGGGGAGGCATGGCCGCTCGCGACTGGGCCCCGGCGTCTGTTCTTGAATGCCGGCGGGCTCGAACCGATTGCACGGATCAGCGCTGACATCGTGCACCGCGATCGCGGCATCGTCGGCACGACCAAGCCGGAATGGCTCGACCGGTTGCCGATCGAGCAAAGCCATGACGATGCGATGTGCGCCGTGTTCGACACGCCCCCGCTCGAAGAAACCATGGAAATTTTGGGATCGCCGCGCCTCGCCATGCAGGTCGCCGCGGACAGGAAGATCGCGAAGCTGTTCGTGCGGCTTTGCGAGGTGAAGCCGGATGGCGCCAGCTGGCTGGTGACGTGGGGCGCGCTCAATCTCACCCGCCGCATCTCGATGGCTGCGCCCGAGGCGCTCGAACCTGGACGACCTTACGCGATCGAGCTGAACCTGCGCGCCATCGCCCACCGCTTCGCCGCCGGATCACGGGTGCGCCTCGCCATCTCGGAGGGCTGCTGGCCGATGGTGTGGCCCTCGCCCGAACAGCCTGCCCTGAGGCTGCCGACGGGCGTCTCGACGCTGACGCTGCCCGTCCGCCAGCCCGAGAGAAGGCCGGCGCCCTTTCCCATTGCGCAGACCTCAGGCGCCAGCCCCGGTCCGGACTACAGCCCCGCGGCGCCCGATGCGAACGGACAGGTTCTTCTGGTCCACGCAACGCCGGCTGCGCCCTATCCGGTCACAGACGTGGGAACGACGCTGTCATCCAGCGGTGAACAGTCCTGCGAGATGAATGTGGGCGATCCGCTGTCCTGCGTCTGGCGCCAGATCTCGCGCTCGTCATGGACGCGCGAGGGATGGGATTGCGCAGTCGAGGCCTCCTACGAGCTGCGCGCTGATGCAGAAGCCTTCCAGCTCGTCGAAACGCTGCGCGCCAGCGAGGGCGGCAAGGACATCTTCACGCGCACGCACGAGGCCCGCATCCCGCGCGATATGCTCTAGCGGCCTTGCTTCTCCTCGGCCTGTCGTTCCATCTGCGCCATTTGCTCGCGTTCCGTCCGGGCGATCTCGGGGCCGAAGTCGTCCGGCGTCCAGACGGGGCGGATCTCGATGAACTCGCCGGCGGGGCAAGGCGCCTGGCGCGCCCAGGCGACGGCCTCCTCCAGCGAGGCGCAATCGATCACCCAGTAACCACCAAGGACTTCCTTGGTCTCGGTGAACGGACCGTCGAGCACGAGGGTCTTCCCCCCGCCCTGATACTTGACGCGGGCGCCGTAACGCGTGGGCTTCAGCCCCTCGCCACCCAGCATCACGCCGGCATCAACCATGCGCTGATTGAAGGCGACCATCTCCTGCACGAGCGTGTCGCCAGCCTCGCCGTCGGGAACCGGCTTGTGTTCGGTCTCGGCGGCAGGTCCGGGGTACATCAGCATCACGAAGCGCATCGCAGTCTCCTTCTGTCGTCCGAAGGACGCGCGGCGCGCCCTGCGCCCGACATTTTCCTGGGCGCTAATTCTGCGGCGGCGTGATCCTGTAGATGGCGTTGGTGATGTCGGAAGCAACATAGACCGACCCGTCCTTCCGGGAGACGGCGAGGCCTGTCGTGGTGTAGGCAGGCAGCGTGCCCTCCGCAGCGGGAAGGCCGGTCTTGAGACCTTCGGCGATGACCGTTCTGGACTTGTCCTTCGGATCGAAGGCGATGACGCGGCCCGCGCTGGCCTCGGCCAGGTAGACGCGTCCATCGGCGCCGACATCGACGCCTTCGGGGCCCTCCAGCCCTTCAAGCACCCGGGTGATCGCGCCCGTGGCGAGGTCGACCTCGGCGAGCGCGCCCTTCGCCTGCGGATTGGTCTCGGTGACATAAAGCTTGCCATTTCCCGCCTCGACCATCGCGACGGGGAAGTTGAGACCGGAGACGATCGGCGCGCCGGGCGCCTCCGTGTCAGTCACCGGGCGGATCGCGCCAGTTGCAGCCTCGAGCGCGATCAGGCGGCCGTCGGCGAGTTCGAGCGCATCGGTCGGCGCGGTGAAACCGTGATGGATCTTCGCCGCGCCGGTTGCGCGGTCGACCACCTGCACCATGCCGGCCGCCCAGGACGTGATCAGCACCTTCGACTTGCCTGCGCCGATGCCGAGCTGGTTTTCGGTTTCGTCACGATACATGCGCAGCGGATCGGTGATGGCCTTCGTGGCGGTGTCGATGACGCGATAGGTGAAGACGTCGGCGACATGGAGCTTCTCGCCCTCGGGACCATCGCTCATCACGAGGTCGGTCGGTGTCGCGAGCGGTCCGCTCACCACTTTGCGGACCGCGCCGTCTGCCGGATTAATCGCATAGATCGTTGCCTCAGCCATATTGGAGACGTAGATCGTGCCGTCCTTCGCAATGGCGAGGTTGTCGAGCGCGGGGGCGAGCGTGGCGATCACGCTCACCGCCTTGGTCTTCATGTCGATGCGCTTCAGTTCCCCGGTCTTGGTGTCAATCGCGTAGAGATTGCCGTCCGGGCCAAAATTCGCGGCGGCGGGAATCTGGAAGCCGCCGGCGACGACGGTGTCCTTGCCCGTGGCCGGATCGATCTTCACGATGGCGTTCCTGAACCAGAGCGGCCCGTAGAGCATGCCGTCAGGTCCGACCTCGAAGCCGTTGAAGCCACCGAGGTCCTTGCGGATGAGCCGTGCCGGCTGCGCGCCGGTGACGTCAGCCTCGTAGAGCGCATCGCCGAGGAAGACCTGTGTGAAATAGAGCCGGCCCTCCTTCGTGAAGGCGAGCGAGTTCGACCCGGGCAGGCCGGACGAGATCAATCGCGGCTGGCCGCCTTTCTCCTGGATGAAGACCTTGCCGGTCAGATAGCCGGTCCACGCCATCTCGCCCTTGGGGCCGAAGGCGATGTCGTCGGCCATCCCGTCGGGCGGACCCATCCGTTCCGCGACCGCGCCTGTTGCCGGATCCACCGCATAGATCGCCTGCCCCACCACGCTACCTGCGAGCACGGTTCCGTCCTCCTCCACCGCAAGGCCATGCAGGCCGTGGAATGGCGAGGGGCCGATGAACTCACCCACCGTCCACGCAGCGGGCGCCTCGGGCGTCGCAGGCTCACCGCCACCGCAGGCGGCGAGGGCCAGGACCGAGCAGGCGCAGAACATGCGGATCATTGTTTTTCTCCCCGAGTTTCTCGTGGGGGGGAGCTTACCGGCCGCGGATCATCTTTCCAGCATGGGAACTCGCGTTGGAGTTGAGTCCGCGGCGCCACAGGCAGGGCAAAGCAGGTCCGCGGCGCCGTGACTCACCCAGACTGTGTACAACACCAATATATTGATTTAGCTGTTAGCAAGGCCCCCAGCATGTTGCGGGTATCGCGTCGCCAGCTACTATTCCTAGGTATTGGGGCAAGCGGGCGTGCGAGCACGGCCCATATATTGTGTCTTGCATGATTCCCCTAGGCTGTGGAGAGACAATTCATGGGCTGGACCGAAGAACGCGTCTCGGAACTGAAGAAACTCTGGGCCGAAGGGCACAGCGCCAGCCAGATCGCCAAAAAACTTGGCGCGGTGACGCGCAATGCTGTGATCGGCAAGGTGCACCGCCTCGGACTCTCCGGGCGGGCGACCCCGTCCCGGCCCGTCAAGCGTCCGCCAAGGCTTGCCCGCCCGAAACCCGTGCCGGTCCCGCGCCAGGCGCCAGCCGTGGTCGCGCGCAGCGGGGCCGCGGTCGCAGTTCGCCCCGAACCCGTCCACACGCACATCACCGAGGCTGAGGCCAATGTGGAGCCACAACGCCTTCCCAATGGTGACATGGTCACCGTCCTCACGGTGAAGGACTCGATGTGCAAATGGCCGATCGGCGATCCTGCCGACGCCAATTTCGGGTTCTGTGGTCATGGCACAGCTGAAGGCTCGCCCTATTGCGCCGAGCACGCTCGCGTCGCCTTCCAGCCGGCCAAGAAGCGCGAGCGTCGCGCCCGCGAGTTCGACTACATCCAGCGCCTCGCCGGCTGATCCTTATCGCCAGTTCTACCCGCGACGGCCCGCCCCGGGGTCCTTGAGAGGATTCCGGGGCGGTCTCGCTTTGCGCCTGGCGCGGCAGGGCTACTTGCACATGCGCGGGCGCGCCCGGGCGTTTGCAGCTACGCTGGCCAGGCGTTGCCCGATCGCGAGCACGCCGCTCGGGCTTATTTCGCCACAAGGTCCTTCTGAAGAGTCTTGATGCAGAGCAGGAAGAAAATGGCCGGAGTTGCATAGAGGACCGAAGTGATCACCAGCGATGTCTGCAACGCCTTGGCCTCCGCTGCGCGACAGAAAGCCTGCGCTGCCTCTGGCAAGGCCTGCAGCAATGCACCCTTGCAGGATGCGCGCGCGATGTCGCTGAAGCCCTCGGCGTTGGCTTGCATGCTGAACAGCAAGTCCGACACGAACCCGATGAAGGGCGGGCCTGCGCCATAGCCGAGCAGGTTGACGATGAAGAGAAGGATTGCGGTTGCTGTCGCGCGCGTGCGTGCGCCAACCACGCCTTGCCCGATTGTATACTGGGCGGCGATGTAGCCGTACTTGATGCCAGCGCCCATGCAGATGCCGACCAATGCGACCCATTTGTTGTCCGAGGAAAAGCCCACAACGTAGAACGGCACGCAGGCGATGAGACCTACGGCGGGCAACCACGCAATGGCATTCGGCCGCGTCTTCACCACCTTCTCGGCGATCCACCCAGTCATGAAGACGCCGATGGAAGCGAAGAAGGCAGACGGAACGTTGAAAAGCAGCGTCGCCTCGGTGAGCGACACGCCATGCGTACGGATCAGGAAGGACGTCTGGAAGGTCGTGATGCCGTAGCCGCAGAAAGATGCAAGCGTCGCGCCCGCCGCCATTAGCCAGAAGGACTTCTTGGAACCTAGTTCCTGCAAGGCTTCGACAAACGTGGCGCGCTTCGGCCGCACCATGCCCGGCGGATCGGAGTAGCCGCGCGGAGGCTCCTTGACGGTCAGCTTGAACAGCACGGCAATGACGATGCCCGCAAGGCCAATCGAGATGAATGCCGTGCGCCACCCAAATGCATCGGCCACCGGGCCGCCGATGAGGTTGGCCGACAGGGTCCCGGCGGTGACGCCCATCGCATAGAAACCCAGCGCCGTTGAGCGGCGGTGCGGCGGATAGTAGTCTGCGATGATCGAGTTGGCCGGCGGCGTGCACCCGGCCTCGCCGACGCCGACAAGAACCCGGCAGATCAGCATCATCACAAATCCGCTGATCACCACGCCCCCGATCTCGACCGGGCCGACCATGCCCGAAAGGGCGGTCGCACCGGACCACAGCGCGATGCAGACCGTCATGATCCACACGCGGTTGCCGTACTCGGCGTAGCGAGCGAGCGGAATGCCGACGATCGAATAGAAAAGCGCAAAGCCGATGCCAGTCAGAAGGCCGAACTGGCCGTCGGTAATTGCAAGCTCGTTCATGACCGGCTCGGACACGATGCCGAGCAAACCACGATCAAGGAAGTTGAGGATGTAGACGATCAGCAGCGACGTCAGCACGAAGCTCCGATAACTCTTCGTGCCGTAACCCGTGATGTGTCCCTGACCTTCGCCGGCGGCGTCGGCAACGCCAGCTCCTGCTGCGCCCGCGTGCGTGCTCATGCGCGCATGTCTCCCAGTTCGCCGGCGTTTCGCGCACGCCAGTCGTTTCTGTCTCAATCCGAATGCTTACGGCATTGCGTCCGAGCGTCCACCCGCAATTGGCTCCTCCGGCTGCATCCGCGCTGACAACCTCGTCATGCTGCGAACGCAAACTGAGACTGTAATCGACACTACGCTCAGTAGGTTCGCGCCAGCATGTCCTTCTTCAGGGTGAGCGAGGACAGGAAGAAGAACAGCGCCGCAGGTACGAAGACCAGCGCCGTCGCCACCATCGCATAGCGGAGCCCGACGCCGTACGCCGCGCCGCAAACGGCCTGCTGCTCGGGCGGCAGCCCTGCCACCTGCGCCGCATCGCGGCACAAAGAGGAGGTCAGCATGTCGGCAAACGCACTCGTCCGCAGCTCCATGCTCATGAACATGTCCGAAAGGGCGCCGGTCAGCAGCGGTCCGATACCGTTGCCGATGAGAGCGATGATCAGCAGCAGGATCGCGATGGCCGATGCTCGCCCGCGCGCACTCACCACGCCCTGCCCAATCGTGTATTGCGAGCCGAGATACATGTAGTGAAGCATCGCCCCAAGACACCAGACGGGACGCGCCACCGTGTAGAGGTTCTCCGTCGGCTGGAAGTAGGCGAAGATGTAGAGCGGCATGGCCAGAAGCATGCCGAAGACTGGCACCAGAGCGACGGCCGCGTTCACCCGGTGAGACGTCCTGTCGATGATGAAGCCGCCGAGAAAGGTCCCGACAGCCGAGAATATCGCCAGCGGCCCGCCGAACTGGAGCGCGAACGTTCCGGCATCGACGCCATGCAGGCGGCCAACCATTGGGGCCTGGAAAGCGGTGAGGCCATAACCCACGAGCGCCACGAGCGCGGCGCCCATCGCCATCGTCCAGAAGGTCGGCTTGGGTCCAAGCTCCTTCAGCGTCTCGAGCATGCTGGCCTTCTGTCCGCGCACAGTGCCCGGCGGATCGGAATAGCCGCGTGGGGGCTCCCTGACGGTGATGAGCAGGAGCAGCGCAATAAGAACGCCCGGCGCGCCGATGACGACAAAAGCGACGCGCCAGCCCTCGACCTGGCTCCAGTCGGTCAGATTGAGCGCCCAGTCCCAGCCCCAGCCTTCGAACAGCTTCTGCAGCGCCGGCCCGTTAAGTCCGCTTGCGATGGGGCCTCCGAAGAAATTCGACAGCGCACCGCCGATGGTGACGCCCATAGCGAAGACGCCAAGTGCGTTGGCGCGACTGCGCGGCTTGAAGTAATCGCCAATGATCGAGTTGGATGGCGGCGTGCCGCCCGCCTCTCCGATCGCGACGCCGATGCGCGCGAACAGCAGGAACAGGAAGGAATTTGCAAAGCCGCACAACGCCGCCATGATGGACCAGATCGAGATGCACAGCGCGAGGACGACAACGCGATTGTACCGGTCCGCAATCATCGCAATCGGGATGCCCATCAGCGCATAGAAGATCGCGAACGGCGGGCCGTTGAGAAAGCCATACTCGGTATCGGAGAGCTTGAACTCTGCGATGATTGGTCCGGCGATGACGTTGAGAAGGTTCCGGTCGATGAAATTGATCGTATAGACCAGCGTCAGCATCAGGAGGACGTAGAGCCGGTAGCCTGGCGAGCCGAAACTCTGGCCTTCTGCTGGCGCGCCTTCAGCGGCCGGTGTTGCAGTCGACATGGTTGCTCCCCGCGGCGCGGCCGCATTGCGCGATGCCACAGGGGAGATTGTGGCGAACGTGACCCTCCGGACGGTCTTGCGCCGCCTTCGCCCACCCTAGCGACAGATCGCCTGCGGGCAAGGCGGATTCATCTGTCGGAACGCACTGAGATCAGCCCGGCGGCCTTCATGCTCACCCTCTTGCTCGCCCCGGGGAGAAGGTGATCATCAGTCTCGATGTCCAGCGGGGCGAGCGCGTTCCCGATCCTCAAGGTGAGATCGATGTCGGCGCGTGAGGGTGTGGGATCGCCTGACGGCTGGTTAGCCGCCAGGATGATGGCGGGGGACGACAGCTTGGCCCGCCCGGCGATCTCGTGGGCGACCATCTCCCTCGCCAGGGCTTCACGCCCATGCGCGGCATGAAAGCGCAAGGCAGAACGTCGAGACGCTTGTGCTCAGCCGGCTGTGCATCGCCCCTTCCACTGTCCGATGCTTCGGCCTCCCCCGGCGCCGATCGGATCAGTCGGCGCTGGCGCCCGACGTGTGCGGGGTGTGCAGGCCGGCCGGCGACTGGGTGAAGATCTCGCAGCCCGTCTCCGTCACACCTACGGCGTGCTCGTACTGCGCCGAAAGCGCGCGATCGCGCGTAACCGCCGTCCAGCCGTCCTGCAGCAGCGCGACATCGGGGCGGCCGAGATTGATCATCGGCTCGACGGTGAAGATCATCCCCGGAAGCAGCGGCTGGCCCTGCCCGCGCTTGCCGAAATGAAGAATGTTCGGCGCGTCGTGAAAGACCCGCCCCAACCCATGGCCGCAGAACGCTTCGACCACGGAATAGCGCTGGCGCTCGGCATGCTCCTGGATTGCGGCGCCGAGATCGCCAAGGCGCGCGCCCGGCTTGATCGCCTCAATGCCCTTCATCATGCATTCGTATGTCACATCCATCAGGCGCGATGCTTTGCGCTTGACCTCACCGAGAGAGTACATGCGCGAGGTATCCCCGTGCCAGCCGTCGACGATGACAGTCACATCGATATTGACGATGTCACCTTCCTTGAGGGTCTTGGGTCCCGGGATCCCATGGCACACGACATGGTTCACCGACGTGCAGACGGTGTGGCGATAGCCCTTGTAGAACAGGCAGGCCGGCAGCGCGCCATGGTCGAGAACAAACTCGCGCGCGAGATCGTCGAGCTTCTGCGTGGTCACGCCCGGAACGACGTGTGGAACCAGCATGTCGAGGCATTCGGCCGCCAGGCGGCCGGCATGCCGCATGCCGACGAACGCGTCAGGCCCGTAGAGCTTGATCTCGTTCGTTGCGCGCGGCGGCGCTTCGGCAGCATCGATGAAGCCGGCCATGGTCATTGCGGCGGTTCCCTTGTTCGCGCGCGGTCTAGCACGGGTTCGCGGTGGCGCGAACTGCCCGACAATCAGTTCGCCCGTCTCTTGCTTTTGGGCGGTTCGGGTGCAAACGGCTTTGGCAACGGCATGGCCGGCACGCCCTCTTCGAGGAGTTCCTGCGCCACATCGGGCGTCACCTCGCCCCAGACCGGACGGTGGGCGATCTCGCCATAATACATTGAGCGGGCTTCCTCGGCGAACCTGTCGCCGACATAGTCATGCGTCTTCTCGATGTGCGCTCTGACCTCGGCCGCGACCTTCGCCGCGACGACCTCCGGCGGAACAGCCTTGTCGGAGGAGCGCACCATCGGCGCCATGATCTGCTTGTGGACATTGGTCGATCCGCAGACGGGGCATTCAACCAGCTTCTTCTTGCGCTGCGCGTCATAGGCTGCCGAGTCCGAGAACCAGGCCTCGAACCCATGTTCCCCCACGCAGGCGAGAGAATAGCGGATCACGTCAGTGGCGCCTTCCTGTTCACGCCGCAGCCGGCTCGGCGAGCAACGCATCGAGCCGGCCGGCCCGGTCGAGATCGTGTATGTCGTCCGAGCCGCCGACATGGCGGCCGTTGATGAAGACCTGCGGATAGGTCGTGCCGTGGCTGCGCTGGATCATCTCGCGACGCTTTTCCGGATCGTCACCGGCGCGGATTTCATCGAAGGCGATACCCTTCGACGCCAGGAGGTTTTTCGCGCGTGTGCAGTAGCCGCAGAAGTCTCGGGTATAGATCTCAACGCGCGCCGTCACCGGCCAGCTCCTCATTTTAGCACTCTTGCATAAAGTGTGCTGACGCTCTCAAAACAACTTCCTAACGCTTTACCCTGCGTATCTGGAATTGTTCCAAAAATTATAGTGCGGGCGCCTGAAGGCTCGCAACTCTCGCCCGGGCGAGCACATCGACGCATGCAACCTCTGCCCGTTTTGGGGGTTCGCGCAGAGGCGTGGGCCATTGCCCTGCAGTGAGGTCATGGTCGAACACGAGGATGCGCATGTCCTTCACGGGGCCCTTCCGGCCGGAGTGGACGCGGAACGCAACCTGAACGTTGCGCCGCCGGGCGTCCGCCAACAGCCTGCCGCCCCTCTCCAACCAAAATTGCGAGGTGCACGCCACACTGCACACTGAGCGGCTCGGACAGGACGTGGAGCTTCAACCACAGCTCTGGTTGCAGCGCGACAGGCCCGGCAAGCTCCTGGCGCCAGATCGGCGCGCGCTGGGGGCCAGATCAGGCCAGCGAGCGCCGAAGTCACCCGGGCTCCCCGCCACGCCTTACCGCAGGGCTCGCCAGCCGCTAAAGAGCGCTTCGATGCCCGCTCCACCCGATCTTCCGCCAAACCCGATGCGGGTCTTTGACCGCGCCCTTCACGCTCGCCGGCGCACCCGCGCGGCCGCTGGCTTTGCCCAGTACTCCTTCTTGAAAGAGCTCGCGGCGAACGACATCGCGTCCCGATTGTCGGCGATAAATCGGCGCTTTGAGCGCGTGCTCGACCTTGGCGCGCATGACGGCCTCCTGGCGCGCGCCCTTAAAGCTGAAGAGGTATTGCATGGCCGCGTCGGCACGATCGTGCGCACGGACCTCGCGCCAGCCTTCAGGCCGGACATCGCGGCAGACGAAGAAGCGCTGCCCTTTGCTGACGGCGCATTTGACCTCGTCGTCTCGGCCCTGTCTCTGCACTGGGTCAACGATCTGCCAGGCGCGCTGATCCAGATCCGGCGCTCGCTGAGGCCGGACGGGCTCTTTATCGGGATGGTGCTCGGCGGGCGCACGCTGACAGAACTGCGCCAGTCGCTGCTGGCGGCAGAAGAACAAGTTCGCGGCGGCGCCGCCAACCGCATCTCGCCCTTCATGGATGTGATCGACGGCGCCGGACTGCTGCAACGCGCGGGCTTCGCCATGCCGGTTGCGGACAATGACACGCACATCGTGCGCTATGCCCATCCCTTGAGGCTGCTGGCCGACGTGCGCGGCATGGGCGAGACCGCCGCCTTCGCAAACCGGACGGCGCCGCCGCTGACGCGGAGTATCCTGATGCGTGCGATGGAGATCTATGCTGAACGGTTTGGCGATGCGGATGGTCGGGTGCGGGCGAGCTTCGATTTCGTCACGCTGTCAGGCTGGGCGCCCTCCCCGGACCAGCCGCGGGCGAAACGCCCCGGCAGCGCGAGTGTCCGCCTTGCCGATGCGCTGGGCGTTAGGGAACACGATGCGGGCGAAAAGGCCGGATGACTAGGGTGCGAACCCGGCCTGAACGGCGTTGAACGAGCTGTTCGTGGTGCCGCCGATCGCGCTCGCGGCGCCGACGACGGCCACGGAGATGATCCCCGCGATGATGCAGTACTCGACCACGGTCGCACCGGACCGGTCCTTGAGCATGCGAAGGAATGCGTTGAGGGCTTTCATGCGCGTCCCGCCTTTGACCAGTCGATGAAATGCTTGAACAGGGGGATGTCGGCTTCAGGCGCCGGATAGGCTTCGATCTCCGCTGGAGATACCCAGGCCAGCTGCTGGCCCTCATGGGCCGCCACATCGCCCTCCCACCTGCGCGCCAGGAAGACTGGCATCAGCAGATGAAAATTCTCGTACGCGTGCGAGGCAAACGCGAAAGCCGACATGTCGGCCTCGGCCACGGAAACGCCGAGCTCTTCCCTGAGTTCGCGCGCAAGCGCGCCCTGCGGGCTTTCGCCAGCTTCAACCTTGCCGCCCGGAAACTCCCAGAGACCAGCCATCTGCTTCCCTGCAGGCCGCTGCGCGAGCAGCAGCCGTCCATCACCTCGCACCAGCGCTGCCGCGGCGACGAGCACCAGCGGTTTTGCATCCTTCCCTTGTGTCATGACGAGGTTAGCATCCGGTGTAAGCAGGACGATCAACTTCTGTAGGCGCCGTTTATCTTCACGTAACCATCGGTCAGGTCGCAGGTCCAAACCGTCGCCTTGCCGCGCCCGACGCCGACATCGACGCGGATGAATACCTCCGGACCCAAGACGGCCTTCGTGGCGGACGCCTCCGAATAGCCTGGGGACCGGGCCCCCTCATGGGCGACCTGATGCTCGCCGAACCAGATCGAGAGCCGGTCGCGTGCAACCGGTTCGGCTGTCTTGCCGACCGCCATCACCACGCGGCCCCAGTTCGCGTCGCCCGCCGCAAGCGCAGTTTTCACCAGCGGCGAGTTGGCGATCGAACACGCGATGGTTTTGGCGGAGGCGTCGCTTGCCGCGCCCTCCACCGCGATCTCGATGATCTTGGTTGCACCCTCGCCGTCGCGAACGATCTGGGTCGCGAGATCGAGCAGTACGCGATGCAGGGCCACGGTGAAATCGGCGAGGCGCGGATCGTCTGGGTTCTCGATCGGCTCGCCGCCTGCAGCCCCGGTCGCGAACAGAAGCAGCGTATCGGAGGTCGAGGTGTCCGAGTCCACCGTGATGCAGTTGTAGGTGAGATCGCCCAGTCGGGCGATCAGCGACTGGCACACGGCCGGACCCAGATTCGCGTCGGTGAAGACATAGTTGAGCGTCGTCGCCATGTTGGGCTGGATCATGCCCGACCCCTTGGCGATGCCGACGATGGAGACATTGCGCCGGTTGAGATCGGCCGTCTCGCCGGCCGCCTTGGCGAAGGTATCGGTGGTGCGGATGCAGTTCGCGATCTTCTCGAAATCGGGCGGACCCAGCTTGTCCCATATGGCCTCGACCCCGCCGGAGACGATCCCCGGCGCGAGTGGCTCACCGATCACGCCGGTCGCCGAGAGGAAGACCTCATGCTCCAGGCAGCCCGAGCGCTTCCGCGCCGATGCAATTGTCGCCGCATTCTTGGCGATACCGGCTGCGCCGGTAAAGGCGTTGGAATTGCCGGTGTTCACAACCAGTACGCGCGCCCGGCCGCCACCGGCTTTCAGTGCGGCACGGCAGCGGTCGACATCGTCCGAGCGGGTCGAGGATGTCGTGAAGATCCCGCCAACAGCCGCGCCGGCTGGAAAATGCACGAGGAGGAGATCATCCCGCACCCTGCCCTTGTAGAGGCCAAGCGAATGTGTGGCCGCTTCCATGCCGCCCACCTTCGGCAGGTCCGGAAAACGCTCCGGGGCAAGAGGCGAAACGGGCAGGTCTTTTGCAGAGGCCACGATGGACGACTTTCTGGAGAGGGCTATTGCGGTGCGCCGGGCGATAATGGCGCCTCCGGGGCCGGCGCCGGCAGGGCTGGCGCAGGCTCGGTCGGGAGAATTGTTATCTCCGAGGTCGAGGCGCCTGCGGGAGCCGGCGCCTTCGGCGCAATCGGTTCGGCGCGAGGCGCTGCCGCAGGTGCGTCCAGCCGTGACGAGCGCGCCGGATTACGTTTCACAATCTCCGCGTCAGCACGAAGGTCCTTGAGAATCCTCTCAAGCTGCTGGGTCTTGAGATAGCGCTCGATTGTCTCGCGCAGCACGTCAATCGACGGCGGGCGGCGCTTGCGGATGTCCTCGATCTTCACGATGCGCCAGCCAGACGCGTCCTGGAACGGCCTTGACACGCCACCCTCGGGAAGCTCGCGGATGATGCGGGCCAGTTCGGGCGAGACCTCTGTGGCGGCGAGATAGCCGAGGTCGCCACCATCGAGACGTGTCAACTGATCGCTCGACCGCCGCGCCGCCAGAACAGCGAAGTCAGCCCCGGCCTTCAGCTCGGCTGCGATAGAATCGATGGCCTCGCGTGTTGGCGCGAGGATGTGGCGGACCTGCGCCTCGTCTTCCATCCTGGGTTCGAGCAGCGCGACCTGGGCATCGTACATCTTGCGGATCGCCGACTCGTCAATCTCCTCTGCCGCGATGCGATCCAGCAGGATGCTGCCCAGGACATTGTCGCGCGCCGTCTCCAAACGGTGACGCGACTCAGGCTCCTCCTCGAGACCGCGTTTCAGCGCCTCCATCGCCAGCAGCTTGACCTTGATCAGCTCTTCGAGGGTTTCGTCGAACTCGGGACTGCCGGGCGGAAGCGTCTCGCCCGGTTTGATCAGGCCCTTCATCCGGGCCTCCAGCTCCACATCCGAAACGTAGATGATCTGGCCGTTGACCGTTGCCGCCTCGGCGGACGGGCCGCTTTCAGAGGCCTCCTCAACCGGAATGTCTGTATCCTCGCATCCGGCGAGCGGCAGGCAGGCCGCCAGGACCGCCATGAGCGCGCTGCGTGTCCCAAATGCCATTCCAAGCCTCCTCACGCTGCTGGCGGGCGTTGAGAACAGTCACGACTCCCGAGGTCCGATTGACACTGGGAATGCCGGTCCTTACGTCTCGGCAACGCTCAAGTCGAGTGAGTTTCCCTAGGGGAATTCACAGGGCTGGACGGGTGTAGCCGAGGCCGGATAACTCCCCCGTATACACTATATGCAAGGGACATCGCGACCATTTGCGGATCGCGCAGGCTGGCAGCGGATAGTCTAGATGCTCGGGATCGCCCAAAAAATATTCGGGTCCGTCAACGACCGGAAGATTCGCCCCTACAAGGCCATCGTGCAGCGGATCAACGCGCTCGAGCCGGTGACCGAGGCGCTTTCGGATGACGCCCTGCGCCAGCGGACCAAGGATTTCCGCCAGCAGGTCGCCAACGGAGCGAAGCTGGATGACATTCTTCCCGAAGCCTTCGCCACCGTAAGGGAGGCTGCAAAGCGCTCCCTGGGTCTGCGGCATTTCGACGTGCAGCTGATCGGCGGGATCGTCCTGCACAAGGGCGGCATCTCCGAAATGCGGACCGGCGAGGGCAAGACCCTGGTCGCCACCGCGCCCGTCTATCTCAACGCGCTCGAGGGCCGCGGCGTCCACGTCATCACGGTCAATGACTACCTCGCTTCGCGCGACGCGGACTGGATGGGCCGGGTCTACCGCTTCCTCGGCCTGTCGGTCGGCAAGATTGTTCATGGCCTCGACGACGCGCAGCGCCGCGCGTCCTATGCTTGCGACGTCACCTACGGCACCAACAACGAATTCGGCTTCGACTATCTGCGCGACAACATGAAGTACTCGCTGGCCGAAATGGTGCAGCGCGGCCACCGCTACGCCATCGTGGACGAGGTCGACTCGATCCTTGTGGACGAGAGCCGCACGCCGCTGATCATATCCGGCCCGACCGACGATCGTTCCGATCTCTACATCGCAATCGATGCTCTGATCCCGCAGCTGGCCGCAGAAGACTTCACGCTCGACGAGAAAGCGCGCCAGGTCGTCTTCTCGGAAACCGGCAACGAGAAGATTGAAGAACTGATGGCGCAGGCCGGCATCCTGCAGGGCTCGCTCTACGAGCCGGCCAATATCACGCTGGTCCATCACGCCAACCAGGCGCTGCGCGCCCACAAGCTGTTCCAGAAGGACAAGGACTATATCGTCAAGAGCGGCGAGGTCGTCCTGATCGACGAGTTCACCGGCCGCATGATGCAGGGCCGGCGTCTGTCCGAGGGCCTGCACCAGGCAATCGAAGCCAAGGAGCGCACGAAGATCCAGCCGGAGAACCAGACGCTCGCCTCAATCACCTTCCAGAACTACTTCCGTCTCTACGACAAGCTCGCCGGCATGACCGGCACGGCGTCAACTGAAGCCGCCGAGTTCCAGGACATCTACAAGCTGGAAGTCACGGAGATTCCAACCAACCGGCCGGTCAAGCGGATAGACGAAGACGATGTCGTCTACCGGACCGCCAAGGAGAAATACAAGGCGATCATCGCCGACATCCGCGACTGCGTCCGCCGCAAGCAGCCCGTTCTGGTCGGCACGGTGTCGATCGAAAAATCCGAAGTCCTCTCCAACCTTCTCTCGGCCGAGCGCATCCCTCACCAGGTGCTCAACGCGCGCCACCACGAACGCGAAGCCTACATCATCGCTCAGGCCGGCGTGCCAGGCGCCGTCACAGTCGCGACCAACATGGCCGGCCGCGGCACAGACATCCAGCTCGGTGGAAACATCGAGATGCGCGTTTCCGACGAGAGCGAAGCGCGCGCCAAGGAACTGGCCCGCGAGCTCACCGAGGACGAGATCCGCGAACTGCGGGGCAGGATCGAAGCCGACGTTGCCGCCAAGAAGGCCGAGGCGCTTGCCGCTGGCGGCCTCTACGTGCTCGCCACCGAGCGTCATGAAAGCCGCCGCATCGACAACCAGCTGCGTGGCCGCACCGGCCGCCAGGGCGATCCGGGCCGCTCGAAGTTCTACATCTGCCTCGAGGACGATCTCCTGCGCATCTTCGCCGCCGAGCGCCTTGACGCCATCATGCGCGGCCTCGGCATAAAGGAAGACGAGGCGATCACCCACAAATGGATGAACAAGGCGCTTGAGACCTCGCAGAAGCGCGTCGAACAGCGCAACTTCGAGATTCGCAAGAACCTCCTGAAGTTCGACGACGTCACCAACGACCAGCGCAAGGCGATCTTCGAACAGCGCATCGAATTCATGCGCGCCACCAGTGTCAACGACACGATCACCGAGATGCGCACGCAGCTCGTCAACGACATGTGCAACCGCCACATGCCCGAGAAGGCCTATCAGGAGCAGTGGAACCTCGCCGATCTCGAGGAAGAGATTGCTGACGTGCTCGGCCTGCCCGTTCCTGTGCGCGAGTGGGCAAACACCGAGGGCGTCGAGGGCAAGGACATCGCCGAAAAACTCAACGCCGCAGCAAATGACTATTACGGCCAGAAGACGGCGATGGTCGGCGAAGACAGGATGCGCTTCATCGAGAAGCAGGTCCTGCTCCAGGCCGTCGACACGCGCTGGCGCGAGCACCTCTGGCATCTCGACCAGCTTCGCTCCGTCATCCACCTGCGCGGCTATGCGCAGCGCGATCCGCTCAACGAGTTCAAGAACGAGGCCTTCACGCTGTTCGAGCGCCTCCTGAGCGACCTGCGCTCGGACGTCACGCGCCTGCTGATGCGCGGCCAGTTCGTGATGGAGCAACCGCCTGGCGCCGATGCAGGCAACGCCCGGACGGCGCCGCAGATCGCCTCGCGCCCGACGCCCGCCCCGGCTCAGGCCGCGCCGCAAGCGGCCGCGCAAAGCCAGCCGCCCGCCTCATGGGCCTCGACACCGCGCAACGCGCCCTGTCCGTGCGGCTCCGGCAAGCGTTACAAGAACTGCCATGGCGACGTTACCAATGTGGCGCGGGCGTAGGCCTGACCTCGCCTGACCCCGCCCGGTATCCGGGCTGATCAGCACAGACCGCCGTTCCTCAAGGCACACGCCTTGAACGCGCAGCAACACGCCGTGGGCAACAAAAAGCCAGGCTAAGTTGCATTCAGAAAAGCAATTCCGGGAACAGCTCGATAAGGTGCGCGCCGCTCAGGCGAGACCTTCACGCCCTATCGCATAGAACCGTTCTTTACGCTGGGCGCGCAGATCGTCCGGCGTCATGCCATCCAGCGTCTTCAGCGCTGTCTCGATTGCATCTCCAACTCTCTCGATCGCGCCCTTGGGGTCGCGGTGGGCCCCGCCCATCGGCTCGCGCACGACCGCGTCGACAATGCGGAACTTCTCAAGATCCTGCGCTGTGATCTTCATGGCTTCTGCCGTATCCTTGGCGCGCTTGGCGTCCCGGAACAGAATCGACGCCGCGCCTTCAGGCGAGATCACCGAATAGACCGCGTGCTCCATCATCAGCACCTTGTTGCCCGACGCGAGGGCCACGGCGCCGCCTGATCCGCCTTCACCCACGATCACCGACACCATCGGCGTGTCCAGCGTCAGGCACGCTTCGATTGCGCGCGCCAGCGCCTCGGCCTGGCCGCGTTCCTCCCCGCCCTTGCCGGGAAACGCGCCTGATGTATCGACCAGCGCCACCACCGGCAGATTGAACCGACCGGCCAGCTCAATCAGGCGAACCGCCTTGCGATAGCCTTCCGGCTTGCCCATCCCGAAATTGTGCTTGAGGCGGGTCTGGGTGTCGCGGCCCTTCTCATGGCCGATGACAACCACAGGTTTGCCGCGGAAGCGCGCAAGCCCGCCAAGGATCGCATCGTCATTCATGAACTTGCGGTCGCCCGCCAGCTCCACGAATTCATCGAACAACCCGGCGACGTAGTCGAGGAAGTGCGGCCGGTCGGGATGGCGTGCGACCTGTGTCTTCTGCCAGGCGTTGAGGTGAGAGTAGATGAGCTCGAGCTGCTTCTGCGCCTTCTCGCGGAGCTTGCCGACCTCCTCGCCGACGGCGGCGCCGCCTGTGGCTTCCAGTTCGGCGATCTTCTTCTCGAGGTCGGCGACCGGCTTTTCAAAGTCGAGATAGGTGGACACGGCCATGAGAAGGCTCCGGAATCAGATGGCGGCATACTCCCCACCCCGCAACGCGGCAAGCTGGCGCCCTCGGGACGGCGAAAATCGAGGATTTTTCGGGCGCTAGTCGAGAAAGAACGTCCCGTCGATCACGGTGCGCGCCCGCCCGATCAGCTTGACCCGGTCGCCCTCCAGACGCGTGGTGATATGCGCGCCGCGGCCGGGATAGGCCTGGAAACAGGCAAGTTCGGCTTTGCCAAGGACACGCGAAAACCAGGGGGCGATGATGCAGTGGGCCGAACCCGTGGCTGGGTCTTCGGGTATGCCCGAGCCGGGCGCAAAGAAGCGCGAGACCACGTCGAAGCCTTCGCTCGCACCTGGCGCTGCACAGACCAGGTTGCCACGTCCGCCAGTCGCGCCGCCTGAGATTTCTTTGACACGCGAAAGGTCAGGCGCCAGCGACCTGACCTCAGCGGGCGTCTCAAAGATCGCCATGAGATAGGGCCCGGCCACGACCTGTTGCGGCCTCGCCCCGAGCGCATCGACAAGCCCCTCGGGGATCGCGACCTCGCGCGGCGCCTGCGCTGGAAAATCCATCTCCAGTCGCCCGTCCGCCAATCGCTTGACCCTGAGGCGGCCCGACTGTGTGTCGAAGCCGATCTCCGGCCCATCGAAGCCGAGATGCGCATAAAGCGCGTGTGCGCTGGCCAGCGTCGCATGCCCGCACAACGGCACTTCAAGTGCAGGCGTAAACCAGCGCAGGTCCCAGACGCCCTGACCTTTCGCGACGAGAAAGGCCGTCTCGGCGATGTTGTTCTCCGCGGCGATGGCAAGCATGGTCGCATCAGACAGAAAGGCCTCGAGCGGCATGACGCCCGCAGGGCCGCCGGCCATAGCCCGCTCCGCAAAGGCGTCGATCTGGAAGAAACGGTACGCGCCCATCAGCGGACCCTCCTGCTGCGGGCGCGATCTAGCGCTGCACGCGCGATCTCGGAAACGATACTTCCTGATGGATCGATTAGCCGGGCTTGACCGGCAGGTCAGCCCGCACAGTCGCGCGTCAGCGTCCATGTCCCGTTGTTGCCATTCACATTCTTGACGGTTCCAGTCGCCCGGACACCGTCGAACGTGCCTGTGTAGTCGGCGAAATGGTTGTTCATGTCGAAGGTGAGCGTGGTCCCGGTGATGGCCCAGCGCTCGTCGTCAAAATCCGTCAGGCCTTCGTCTTCACGGGCATACGCCATCACACCGTTCGCCTCAAAGCGCGTGACCTGCCGGTAGGTTTCGCCGTCAGCCCACTTCACCACCACCAGCCATGGCGTGTCGTCCGCGGCCGCGGCGCATGGCGCCATCAACGCAGCCTGGTAATCGACGGGTTTTGGCGCTGAGGCGCACCCCGCCGAAGCCAGCGCGACCCATCCAGCACTTGATCCCCGCTTCATGTCAGCCTTCCGCCCATTCGAATCTTCCGAAAATTCTCGGCATCTCGCGCGGCGCCCACAAGCTGCGGCGCGATTTTTTGCAATGCAGCATGACAGGCCGTCATATGTCTGTCATACAAGTGTCATGAAACTGATACACGCGATTCTCGGGGTTGGCGCGGCGAGCCTTTTGCCGTCGGCGCTGGCCCAGCAGCCCGCCTCGCAGGAGGCGCGTCCCTTCACCATCCTGATCAAATCGGATGTGAAGCCAGTTGCAGAGCTGGACCTGCGCTATCCGGCTCAAGCTGGCGCGCAGGGGCTTGAGGGTGCATGCGAGGTCACCTTCGCGGTGTCGACGTCGGGCGAGCCCGACGCGATCCGGGTCGCGACATGTTCGTCCGAAGTGTTTCGCCGGTCAGCGAAGGCGACGGTGGAACAGATGCGGTTTGCGCCGCGCCCGACCGCGCTGGATGAGGCCCATATGAAAATCCAGTGGGCGTTCGAGCAGCCAGGACTGCAAACGGCCAGCCTCGACTAAACAGTTTGCAGTGAGAGCGGCCGAACGGGTCGCCTCGTGGGCCGCGATGATTGGCGGCGGACTGGCGCCTCGGCTCAGGCCGGACTCCACTTTGCCAACATGTCGACGAATGTCTCCGGGTCCCGCACCGGCCAGCCATGATCGACAGGTCCACTGCCTTGTCCAAGGCCCGGCGCGCGCCTGATCGCTTCGAGGAGATAAGCCCGCGCAAGTGCGACTGCATCTTGGAGCGAGAGCCCGCGCGCGAGGCCGGCGGCGATGCCGGACGCGAGCGTGCATCCGGTTCCATGGGTGGCCTTCGTCAAAATGCGCGGCCCGTCGAAGAAGTGCTCGCCTGCCTGCGTCGCCAGCACATCGACGATGATGTCGCCGCCGACATGTGCGCCCTTCACCAGCGCGGCGACGGCGCCCATGTCCAGCAGGCGATCAGCTGCGCGGCGCTGTCCGTCCAGCGTATCGACCGCCTTGCCCGTAAGCACTTCCGCCTCCGGCGCGTTGGGCGTCACCAGCGCCGCATGCGGAACCATCAGCTGCCGAACGGCATCGACCGCATCTTTCGGAAGCAGGACATCGCCCGAACTCGCCACCATCACAGGATCAACCACGCGCGGCAAGGCCGGCGCGATGTCGGCGAACGCCTCCGCCAAGGTCTCCACCAGCAGCTTGTCGCCAAGCATTCCCGTCTTCAGCACGTCGGCGCCGATATCTTTCAGCACAGCCTCCATCTGCGCGCGCACCACCCGCGGCGCGGTCGCAACGACTGCACTGACGCCGAGCGTGTTCTGGACCGTGAGCGCCGTGAGCGCCGTCGCCGCAAAGCCGCCCAGCATGGTGATGGCCTTGATGTCGGCCTGCACGCCTGCGCCGCCGCCGGAATCCGATCCTGCGATGACCAGCACCCGCCCTTTCGGAACGTTCTTGTTTTCCTGGGGCATTGCATTGAACCTTCGGCGGCCTCTGAGTGCGTTCTCCCTAGCCAAGCGTAAAGCGATTGCCCATGCCCGGCTCACACCAGGCGGCCTGTGCGGGGCGCCGAAGGCGCCCAGCCCCCCGGGGCGCTGTGGCAGCCGGCATGGCGAAAGCCTCCCTCCCGCTTGTGCGCATCGCCGTGTCGCGCTGCGGGCAACCTCAGCCTTGCAGGTTCGGTTGAGACTGCCGAGGAGCGGCCGGAAGTGGACGGAAGGACAACCTGCTTGCGATCTTCGCGGGCAGGCCTGTGCTGTCTGCGGCGCCGGGCGTGTTTATGCTCCCCACCTAGGGCGGTGGGAACACAGTCTTGAAGTCAAACGCTGCCGGCGAGGGGCCGATGCGGGCGATGAGGTCGAGTTTCGCCTTCCCTTCATTCAGGGTCGGCAGTGCTCCGGCCGGTATCCACCACAGCGCGAGGTAGGCCGGCAGCTCCACGAACCATTCCCTGCGCCGCCGCATCACCGAGCGATGGATCGGATTGCGGTAGGCGAACGCTGTCAGATGGTCGATGGTCTGCCACACGGTCATGTTGATCGTGATGTTGGGATCGGCGAACAGCGTCCCGTCGACATTCTCTCCCTCGCCCAGCATGCGCCAGACGAAGCCGGGCGAAGCCTCAGCCGTTGCGTTAACGACATCGAGCGCCGCTTCGAATGCGGCGTTCACGGGCGATTGGCGCGGCGCGCGAAAACTTGCGACATTGATCTGCGCAATATGCCAGCCCACGCGCCCTCACGGCTTCATCAGGATGCTTGAACCTTCCCAGGCCGGAACCGATAACATGCGCCGCGGGCACAAGGAGTCGCCAAATGGCCAGAACGGCGACGAAACGCACATGTCCGAAAGGTCACGCCTAAATCAAGAGCAGCGATTGCCCCACCTGCCCTGCCTGCGAGGCGGAGAAGGCAAAGGCCGACTTCTTCATCGACGGCCTCAGCGCACCGGCGCGGCGAGCACTGCAATCGCTCGGCATCGACTCGGTGAAGAAGCTGGCGCGGCACAGCGAGCGCGAGATCATGGCGCTGCACGGCATGGGGCCTGCGAGTCTCCCGAAGATGAAAGCGGCGCTGAAGGCTGGCGGACTGGCCTTCAAACCCTGAACGGTCACCCACTCGTCAGCGCGACGAAGACGTCCTCGAGATCGGGCTCCTCGGTCGCCAGATCGCCGATGCCGACATTGGCTTCGCGCAGGCGCTGCAGCAGCTTCTCGATCGATGTCTCGCCGATCCTGTAGGTGATCGCGAGCTGGCCGTCCTTGCGAAGCGTCGGACCAAGGTCCACCAGCGCATCCGGCACGGCGCTTAGCCCCTGCTCGGGCCGCACCACCAGCGTCTTGTGATTGAGGCGGCGCAGCAGCTTGTGCGTGGGTTCGCAGGCAACCACCTCGCCCCGGTTGATGATCGCGATCTCGTCGCACATTTCCTGTGCCTCCTCGAGATAGTGCGTGGTCAGAACCACCGTGACGCCCTGTGCGTTTAGCCTGCGGACATATTCCCACAACGAGCGGCGCAGCTCGACATCGACACCCGCGGTCGGCTCGTCGAGGATGAGGATGGGCGGGGCGTGCACCATCGCCTTGGCCACCATCAGGCGCCGCTTCATCCCGCCCGACAGCTGACGCACATAGGCGTGCTTCTTGTCGCCAAGGCCAAGTGCATCGAGGATCTCGTCCGTCCGCCGCTCGGTGGTCGGCACGCCATAGAAGCCCGCCATCAACTCCAGCGTTTCGCGCGGCGTGAAGAACGGGTCCATGTTGATTTCCTGCGGCACAACGCCAAGCGCAGCGCGCGCCTCACGCGGCTGTCGGTCGGCGTCGATGCCCCAGATGTTCACGGCGCCGGATGTCTTGTTCACGAGACCGGCGAGAATATTGATGAAAGTCGACTTGCCCGCCCCGTTGGGCCCGAGCAGACCGAAGATCGCACCGCGCGGGACGGAGAGGTCTACGCCCTTGAGCGCCTGTTTGGCCGGCAGCTTCTTCGAGGCGGCGTAGGTCTTGGTGAGCCCACGCACCGATATCGCAAGAGCGGGAAGTCCGGACGAGGAATCAGGCAAGGCGGCGGTCCTCTGGCACACCCGCGGGCCGCATTGACGGCCGTTTGGGCGACCCATAGGTAGGGCGCAATCCGGCCGGCGGCAAATCACCCGGTCGAGGAGAAGATCGAATGGCGTCCCCGCCTGGCAAGACCTCGCATCCTGCTTCGGAGCCGGCCGCGCCGGCTACCGGAAGTCCGCGCAGGTTCATGGACAATCCCGAAGTGGTGTTGGTCGCGACCCGGAAAGTCTCCTGCGACGGGGGCGGAGGCGCACTCGGCCATCCAAAGGTCTGGTACGACATGGGCGAAGACGACCATGTCGAATGCAAGTATTGCGACCGGGTCTTCGCGCTGAAGGGCGCCAGCGCTGACCCTGCCCGCTAGGCGGCCAGATCGCTTGATCACCCATCACGCCTTACCCTGCGCAAGCTTCATTGGCTTTTGCCTAAAAAAGTTGGCTTTGCGCAACAAATCGCTGTAACGCGGTCCGAGTCGGGCTTGTCCCGGCTGGGGCACGGGCATGAGCGCATCTGCAGCAAAGCTGGTTTACGGCTTGGGACTGTTGTTCCTGGCGGCGTTTGTCGTGATGCCAACATCACGCTCGCGTGCACCCATCCTTGCTGCGCCCATCACGTCCATGTCGGCCGAAGACAGGCTGGCGCGCGCCATCCAGGAGCGCATCAGCGCTGAGGCGGCGAGCGACACTGGAAAAGCCGACCTTGCCGCACTTCGCGCGCAAGAGGACGGGCTACGTCGCCTGGCCTTCGCGGATGACGAGCCGGCCTCCCGCGCCGACCTGATCGATGCGCTGGCCGATGCGCTTTCGGCAGCCATGCTCTCACGTGCGGCGCTCTCCGCCGACCACGCGCACGACGCAAGCGCGATTGACCGGGCCGACACCGTGGTGCGGCGGCTCACAGCCGCGATCAACGCCGAAGTCCGCGGCCTCGCCACCTGATCCTTGCAACCTGGCCGCAAAGGGCGAACATTGACGCCGCCGATGACACGCGCGAACCCTCGCGTGCGATCGAAGGACGCCACAATGATCCGACTGTCCGCTGGTCTTGTCATCTTCCTGCTCTCGGCCTGCGCCACGCATGCGCCCCTGCCCGATCTTGCGCAAACCTCGCCTGGCGTGCCCCCGGCCTTCGATGCGGCCATCGCCGCCTTTGCCGATGCGGATCGCGAGGCAATGCCGCCAGCCTGCGCCACGCTCTTTGTCGGGTCGTCATCGATCCGCTTCTGGCGCAGCCTCAAGGAGGACTTTCCTGATCGCACAGTCATCAATCGCGGCTTCGGCGGATCGACCGTCTGGGAAGTGGTTCACTATTTTGATCGCGTCGTGACGCCCTACAGGCCGAAGGAGATCATCTTCTACGCAGGCGAGAACGACATCAATGCGGGCCGCACGCCGGAGGAAACCTACGCTGACTTCGTCCAGTTCATGCGCCTCAAGGAAGAGAAGCTCGGCGCAACGCCGGTGTGGTACATCTCGGCAAAGCCCTCCAAACTCCGCCTCGACCAGTTCGCCAAGCAGTCCGCGCTCAATGCCCGGATCGATGCGCTGGCCAAGATGCGCGATGATCTTGCCTATATCGACGTGGTTTCTGTCATGCTGAAGCCCGATGGCGCGCCGAAGGACATCTTCGTGGCCGACGATCTTCACATGACCCCGGACGGATATGCGCTTTGGACCCCTATCGTGGACGCAGCGCTGGACGCGGGGCAGCCGGCAAGAGCGCCTGGCTGCTGAGCTCCCATGCTCAGCCCTTTCCGATCAGCGCCAACCACTCCTCCTCGCTGACAACCTTGACGCCGTGCTTCTGCGCATCGGCGAGCTTCGAGCCTGCGCCAGGTCCGGCGATCACAAGGTCGGTTTTGGACGAAACCGAACCTGACACCTTCGCGCCCAGCGTGATTGCCTGCTGCTTGGCTTCATCGCGCGTCATCTGCACGAGCGTGCCGGTGAACACCACAGTCTTGCCGGCGATCGGAGAGCCGGACGTGTCCACCTCTCTTCGCGACTCGACCGTTACCTTCTCGAGCAGTTCCTCGACCACCTGGCGATTGTGCTTTTCGGCGAAGAAGTCGACCAGTGCTTCGGCAGCAACCTCGCCAAAACCGTTGATCGCCGCAAGCTGCAGCAGATCCTCGCCCGGCCGACCTTGTGCTGCGGCCTGAACCTCGGAACGGAACGTCGCCCAGTCGGTATACTCCGCCGCAAGCTTGGCGCGCGTCGGCTTGTTGAGGCGCGTCGGCTTCTTGCCGGCCTCCGCTGGAAGTTCAACGGCCTCCAATTGCCCTTCCAGTGTGTTGTCAAGCGAGCCCACCAGCGTCTTCGGCAACGCGACACTGAGCAGCTTGTTCAGTGCTCCCGGTCCGATCACGCCTTCCAGCCGGCGGTAAGCATCGTTCGGCCGCTGCCTGGCAGCCTTCTCGACCGCCTCGCGCAACGCGGCAAACGATCCGAACTGCCGCGCAAGCAAAAGCGCATTCGTCTCACCGATATGGCGAATGCCAAGTGCGTTGAGGAAGCGATCGAGCGGTTGCGTCTGCGCCTTGTCGACTGCCTCGAACAGTTTCTTGGCCGAAGTCTCGCCATAGCCCTCCCATTCGGCCAGCGGCGGCAAGCCCGCTCTTGCGATCTGCCTTTCCAGCGTAAAGATGTGTTGCGGGGCAGTGATGACGCCCTTCTCGAAGAATTCCTCGATCTGCCGGGCGCCCAGGCCCTCAATGTCGAAAGCGCGGCGTGAGACGAAATGCTTCAGCCGCTCAACCGCCTGCGCCGGACAGATGAGACCGCCCGTACAGCGACGATCGACCTCTTCCTCGCCCTCGCCGCCTCCGCGCACCGCTTCTGAACCGCAGAAGGGGCAGGTGTGGGGAAATCTGTAGGCCTTCGCATCCTTCGGGCGTTTTTCGGCGAGGACACTGACGATCTGCGGGATGACATCGCCAGCGCGCTGGACGATGACCCAGTCGTTGATCATCACGCCGAGGCGCTGGATCTCGTCCTCATTGTGCAGCGTGGCGTTGGACACGACGACACCGCCGACCGTGACGGGCGCGAGACGGGCAACGGGGGCCAGCTTACCCGTTCGACCGACCTGGATGTCGATGCCGAGCAGCTGCGTCATTGCCTGCTGCGCCGGGAATTTGTGCGCGGCCGCCCAGCGTGGGCTGCGCGAGACAAAGCCGAGCCGCTGCTGCCAGTCGAGCCGATCGATCTTGTAGACGACGCCGTCAATGTCATAGCCGAGCGAAGCGCGCCGCGCCTCGATGGTGCGGTAGATGTCGAGAAGCCCCTCGACCGTCGTGGCGCGCTTCATCTCCGGGTTCACCGGCAAGCCCCACGCCTTGAAGGCTTTTACCGCATCCCATTGCGTTTCGGCGAAGGGTTCGGACACCTCGCCCCAGGTGTAGGCGAAAAAGCGCAGCGGACGGGACGCCGTCACAGATGCATCCTTCTGGCGCAGGCTGCCGGCCGCGGCGTTGCGTGGGTTGGCGGGACGGCGGCGTCCTGCCTCTTCTTCAGCTTTCTGGAAGGCTTCGAAATCAGCCATGGTCATGTAGACCTCGCCGCGCACTTCGATGCGCGCGGGGTGGCCCTTGCCCCTGAGCGTCTCCGGCACGTCCTTAAGCGTGCGGATATTGGCGGTGACATCCTCTCCCACCGCGCCATCACCCCGCGTGCCGGCGCGGACGAGCACGCCATCTTCGTAGAGAAGACTGCAGGAGAGGCCGTCGATCTTGGGTTCGGCGGTGACGGCGATTTCCTGTTCGGCCTTCAGGTTGAGAAAGCGGCGCACGCGGTCGAGAAAATCCGAAACCTCCCCGTCGGCGAAGAGATTGTCGAGCGACAGCATCGGCTTGAGATGGGTGACCTTGCCGAAGCCGCCCGCCGGCGCTGCGCCCACAGCATCGCTCGGGCTGTCGTCCTGCTTCAGGTCGGGAAAGCGCGCCTCGATGGCAAGGAGACGCTGGCGCAGCGCGTCATACTCGCCGTCCGAAATCGTCGGTGCGTCAGCCTGATAGTAGGCCATGTCGGCCGCTCGGATCGCATCAGCGAGGCGTTCCACCTCGGACGTCGCCGCCGCCTTCGTGAGCTTGTCCACGGGTCTGTCTGCGGGTGCATCTGCCATGGCAGTGTCTTAGCCGCCGCTCAGGCGCCCGCCAACAGCCTGTCCGCCGCCGCGCGGGCTTCGCGGGTCACGCTCGCGCCGGCCAGCATGCGGGCGATCTCTTCGCGCCGCGCCTGCTGGCTCAGTGCATCGACCGAGGTGACCGTCTCGCCGCTGGCGTCCGCCTTGGACACGCGCAGCTGCGTCCTTGCGGCGGCGGCGACCTGCGGGGAATGCGTGATGGCGATGACCTGCTGGCGACGGCCGATTGTGGCGAGACGTTCGCCAATGGCCGCCGCCACGGCGCCGCCAACGCCCATGTCAGCCTCGTCAAACACCAGCGTACCGGCTGGCGACGTATCTGCCAGGCACACGCTGACGGCGAGTGCAAAGCGCGCCATCTCGCCGCCCGAAGCGATGCGGTCGAGCGGACCGAATCCTGCCCCCACATTGGTCTCGACCTCGAAGAGGACATCCTCGCAACCCGCCGGTCCCGGTTCGCTGCGCGGCGCGATGGCGATGCGGAACTTCGCTTTCTCGAGCTTCAGCGGCGCCAGTTCGGCCGAAACCGCTTTCGCCAGCTTCTTCGCCGCGGCGGCGCGGCGCTCGGTGAGACGTGCCGAGGCTGCCGCATAATCGGCTTGCGCTGCGGCCTCCATGGCGCGGGCTGTGTCGAGCGCGCCATCGAAGTTCTCGATCTCGTCGAGCTGAGCGCGCATGCTGCGGCGCAGGGCCGCGAGTGCGTCAGGATCGACATCATGCTTGCGAGCGGCGGCGCGAAGCGCGAAGAGGCGCGTTTCGGAAGCCTCCAGTGCGGCTGGCGAGAACTCGCAGGCGGCGGCGGCCAGCTCGATGGCGGCGCGCGCCTCGTTGGCCTCGATCACGGCACGCTCGATCGCCTCGCACGCGGCGCGTATCCTTATCGCAAGTTCGCTGTTTGCACCCTCGCCTGTCAGCCCCGGCGCCGACAGCGCACGCGAGACGGCGCGGGCGGCATTGGCGAGCGCGACCTCGACATTGGCCTTGTTGAACTGGTGGGCGGCCGCATCGAGCGATTCCACCACGCGCTCGCCCGCCTGCATGCTCGCACGGTCGAGCGCAAGGCGGGCCGTCTCGCCTTCCTGCGGATCGAGCGCGTCAAGCTCCTCAAGGGCGTGGCCGAGCCATGTCCGCTCCGCAGCGGCCCGGGCAAGCCTTGCTTCCAGAGACGCCCGGGTCTCGCGGGCATGTCGCAGCGCTGACCAGGCCTCGCCGACCCTTGCCAGATCCGGCCCCGCCTTCGCCCAGGCATCGAGCAGCGCCCGATGCCGCGATTGTTCAAGCAGACCGAGACCATCGTGCTGGCCATGGATGTCGGCCAGAAGCAGTCCGGCCTGCGTCATCAGCGCCGCGCTGACCGGCCGGTCATTGAGAAAGCCGCGGGCCGCTCCGCCCCGCCGGATCGTCCGGCGGAACACCAGCGAGTAAGACCCATCGCCGTCCAGTCCGTGCGAGGCCAGCATCGGCCACACCGGGTGGCCGCAGGGCGCTTCGAAGATGGCCGAAACCTCAGCCGCCTCCGCCCCGGGCCGGACCAGGCCCTGCCCGCCGCGCGCGCCCAGCGCGAACGCCAATGCGCTCATCAGGATGGACTTGCCTGCCCCCGTCTCGCCGGTCAGCGCCGTGAAGCCATCGCAAAGATCGAGCGAAAGGCTGCGCACCAGAACAAAATCGCGGATCGAAAGTCCCGTCAGCATGTCTCGACACCGTCCAGCACGCGCCCTCCTAACACGATCGGAACAAAATGTGAACACTGCCAGCTGAACGTCGAAAGCCCTTTATCGAGAAGGGGTAAGGCGCAAAGGAGAACGCAGACGTGATGTAAACCCCGCGTGACGCAGTCGCGCGATTTGGCGATAACCCCGGGTCCCCGGCAGAGGCCGGAATGGGAGATTGATGATGAAGAAGTTTCTGCTCGCAGCAGCCTTTGCCGTCGCGGCCGTTGCATCCGCCCCCGCCTTTGCTGCGCTGGAAACCGGCGCGACAGCGCCCGAGATCGCCGCCAAGGGCGTGACCGGCGGCAACGAATTCAATTTCAAGCTCTCCGACGCCCTCAAGAAGGGCCCGGTCGTGATGTATTTCTTCCCAGCCGCCTTCACCAAAGGCTGCACGATCGAGACCCAGAAATTCGCGGAGAAGGCCGAGGAGTTCACTGCGGCCGGCGCGACCCTGGTCGGCCTCACAGCCGGCGCAGCGATGGCGGACGGCAAGATGGCGAGCGCCGCCGACAATCTCGCGCGCCTGGCCGAGTTCTCCAAGGAACACTGCCGCGACAAGTTCCCGATGGTTGCTGTCGGCGCCGAGACGGTGAAGGCCTATGATGTCGTCCTTTCGGGCCGTCCGGACTGGAGCAACCGCACCTCCTTCGTGATCGCGCCGGACGGCAAGATTCTGCTCTCGCATACGGACATGGCCCCGGAGAGCCACATCTCGAAGACGCTGGAAACGGTGAAGGCCTGGAAGGCCGCGCATGGCGCCGGCAAGCACCCCGGCCACTGATCGCCACGTATCAGACAGAGGGCCGGCCCGCTGCAAAGCGGGCCGGCCTTTCGTTTCAGAAGGCGCGATAGCTGACGAAGAGACCAAGCATCGCCTGGTCTTCCGATCCGCGCAACTGCACCAGCGGGCTTGAGGCCGCATCGCCCGTCAGCCGCTCATAGCTTGCAAACAGGACGGCCGACCAGCGATTGTCGCGATCGAGCGGCAGGATCGCCGTGCCGCCGATGCCGTAGGAATAGAGGCCGCCGGCAGCGCTGTAGACCGGAAGGCCCGACGCCAGTGACTGGGCCGACGTGACGCCGAAATAGGCCGCGGTGTAGGTGTCGTCGACGATGCGCGCGCGCGGCCCGAACGACCAGATCAGCGGCGGTCCGAAAACCATGCTGCGGCCCGACCATGAAGCGTCGAGGTCGAGCACGGCCCCGTCATGACCCGACACCGCCTTCCGCGCCTCGGCGCCAAGCGTGATGCCGCCGATCTCATACTCGACAAACCCGCCGACCTCGAATGTGGTGTCGACCTCGCCCAGCCCCACCAGGTCAGTGGTGTCCTCGCCGGTGACCGCGAAAGGCTGGTCGCCATCCTCGCCGCGGGAGAACTTCAACCGCCCGATCGGGCCCACGCGCAGCGTCTCATCGTTGATGATGCGATAGCCGACGCCTTCCTGCACGGACGCAAAGAAGTCATCGCCATAGGTGACCTGGATGTTGGGCAGGATCGAAAGCCGGTAACTGTCGTCCCCTTCATAGGTTGGCGTGAGAAGACCTCCGGCTCCCACCGTGAGGCCCCAACCCTCGCTGGCAGGCGCCTGCGCCAGGGCATGACCCGATGCCCCGAGGGCGGCGACGACCAAGACCAAGCTGCGCAAGAAAACCTCCACATTGTGGGGACGATACGCCTTCACCCGGCAAGCGGATCGGCGCAGCGCGCACGCATCTTCGTGACCGCATGTGGAGCAGCCCGTCGGGCAACGGTTCGGGCCGGAAAAGCCGGCGACCGCCCTAGAAGATCAGGTTGCCGATGCGCTCGAAGATGTTGAAGCCCGCATTGGCGTCAGGTTTTGCAGGAAGCGTCACGCCCTGCCCCTGCATGAGCGCATAGCTGTCCGAATACCAGTTCGAGCCAGGATAGTTGTGCCCGAGCACCGCCGCGGACTGCTGCGCCTGCCCGGTAAGGCCGATCGAGAGATAGGCCTCGACCAGCCGGTGCAGCGCCTCCGGTACGTGCGAAGTTGTCTGGTAGTCAGTGATGACTTTCTTGAAGCGATTGATGGCGGCCAGGTGCTCCGAACGCTGCAGGTAGTAGCGCCCGATCTCCATCTCCTTACCGGCCAGCTGATCGCGGACCATGTCCATCTTCAGCTCGGCGTCGCGCGCATAGTCCGACTCGGGAAAGCGGGCGAGGACTTCGTTGAAGGCGCGGAGCGCGAGGCCCGAGCGCGCCTGGTCGCGGCCGACATCGATTATCTGGTCGAAATGGCTGATCGCGATGAGGTAGTAGCCATAGGGAGCGCCATCGCCGCCCGGGTGCAGCGAAATGTATTCCTCGGCGCTCGAGATCGCCTTCTCGTAGTCGCGCGCGCGATAGCGAGCATAGGCCGCCATCAGCATCGCGCGCTGGGCCCAGGGCGAATAGGGATGCTGGCGCTGCACCTCGTCGAACTGCAGGGCGGAAACCGCCCACAGGTTGCGGTCCAGGCTGCGCAGGGCCTCGTTGTAGATCGTCTCGACCGGCTGCTCGATATAGGCGAGGTCCGTCTCGCGCGAATTGCCCCCGGCGCAGGCGGCCGCGGCAAGCGCGATCCCGGCGGCCAGGCCGACCTTCAATCCCTGCGTGGACCGCATGCACACCTCACTCGTCCGTCGACGCCGACCTTCTAGACCAATGCCGTGCAGGCGTCCAAGCCCAATGGCTGCGGTTCAATGGCCCTTCAAAATCAAGGCTTGGCGACCGAACTGGCCTTTTCCGTGGCGAGCGGGCGGTCGGCCTTGCGGCTCCGGCGACGACCCAGCCAGCGGTACAGCAGCATCAGAAGCGCGATGCCGGCCGCCCCGAACAGGACGATGGGCAGGAGGGCTGCGATCACCTCGATGATTGCGCCAAGCGTCCGCGCAAAGGCGGGCACGAAATCTCCGAACGCATCCGTCACCGGCCGCCAGATCGACTGGGCGGCGGGCGCATACTCGGCCTTGTAAGAGAGCGTGACCACCGACATCGACACGCGAAGCTTCAGGGCAGCCAGCAGGGACTGGCGCGAATCGATGTCGCCCTGCGCCTGAGCGAGCGCCTGCCGGATTTCCAGGAGGTCCGCCAGCCGGCCCGGCTTGTCTTCCACCATCTTCTGCAGCGCATCGCGGTGGGCCGTCATCGAGCGCAGGCGCGCCTCATTGTCCACGATCTGCGCAGTGAGTTCCTCCGCCCCCCGATTGGTTGAGTAGACCGAAGCGCCGAAGGGCTTCAGCCCCTCGTTGACGCCAGCCTCGAAGGCGCGCACCCAGGCTTCGCTTGCGCGCATGGCGAGCGCGCCGCTCGCGCCTTCTTCCTGGCCGATCGCGTCGAGTGAAGAGTTGGTTACATAGCAGTTGGCCGGACCTGCCGCCTCGCAGAGCTTCTTGTGCGCCGCCTGCAGTCCCTCCATGCCACCGGTCGGCACAGCAAAGTTCCAGCTGTACGTGTACGCCATCATCGGCGCCGTGCCGGGGGGCGCGCCGCCGCCGGGTTCGGGCTGCACGATCATCTTGTCCATGTCAGATGGCAATTCCACCGCCATCGGCGGCATCGCCTCCTCGGACGCGACTGCATCATAGGCGGGGCTGCCTGCGCTGTACTCCGGGCTGCCGCCACAGGCGGCGAGCGCCAGAGCAAGGCCAATGGCGGAAAGTGTGCGCAGCATATCCGATGTCCCCTGGGTTACAGGTGTAGTCTCAACGCCGCATCCCGGCCAAATCAAGGCAGGGCTGCAGGCAAGCCAGCCTCGATACATTACGTCCAGGAAAACGCGCCCGCATCAGCGAACGCCGCCCGCAGCAGCTGGTTGTTGAGCGCATGCCCCGGCTGCTCGGCCTCGTAGCGCCCCTCGATCCGCCCGCCCGCCAGGAAGAGATCTCCGATCACGTCGAGCAGCTTGTGGCGGACGAACTCGTCATCCGCCTGCAGTCCGCCCGGGTTCAGAACGGCATCGCCCTCGATCACCACCGTGTTGTCCATCGAGGCGCCGAGGCCCTTGCCCATCGCGTGCAGCTGCGCGGCCTGATGCGCAAAGCCGAAGGTACGCGCCCAGGCGACCTCGCGCGCGAAGGCGCCTGGCGCCATCGTGAAGCTGATCTCCTGCCGGCCGATGGCCTTTGTCGGGAAATCGATCGCGATCCTCAGGGTGAAGCCCTGACCAGGCGACAAGCGCGCGAACTTCATGCCCTGCCTTACCTCGACAGGCTTCAGTATCTTCAGGACACGCCGCGGCGGCGCCTGCTCGACGAGACCGGCCCGTTCGAGCATCTCCACGAACGGCCGCGACGAGCCATCGAGAATCGGAAGCTCCGGCCCATCCAGCTCGGCGCGTACATTGTCGATCCCGAGGCCAGCGCACGCCGCAAGGAAGTGCTCGACCGTGGCGACCGACGCGCCCGCATCGTTCGTCATGTTGGTGCCGAGCTCGGTGGTGGTTACGCGGGTGGCCAGCGCCGGGATTTCCATGTCCCGGCCGGTCATGTCGGTGCGCACGAAAACGACCCCTGCGCCCGCGCCGGCCGGGCGCACCGTCAGTGTCGCAGGCTTTCCCGAATGGACGCCGACGCCCGACACGGACGCGGTCCCTGCGATGGTGTGCTGCCGGTTCATGTCCGCCAGCTAAGCGCCGCGGGGCCCGCGCGCAAGACAAGCGATATTGCCGGATGTTGCGCCTGACGTGGGCGCTTGGCTCTGCTAGGGCGGCGCCATGGATCTGCCCGCACACCTCCGACAGGCTGTGGACGCCGCCCTCGCGGGCGTGCCGCTGGCCGAGCTGACAGCCGCAGCGCAGGCGCTCTCCCACCGCTATCGCAATGAGATACGCGACGGTCGGCTGCACATTGCGGACGACGCGCTGGCGCTCGCCTATGTGGCAACGCGCATGCCGGCAACCTATGCGGCTGTACGCACCGCCATGGCCGCGCTCGCCGAACAACAGCCGGACTTTTCGCCCCGCTCACTGCTCGACATCGGCGCGGGGCCCGGAACGGCGATGTGGGCGGCGAACGATCACTGGCGCACCCTTGCCACGGCGACCCTGGTCGAGGCGAGCCCGGTCATCCGCGCGCTGGGCCAGCGCCTGGCGGAAAACGCCCCGATGGCCCGGATCACCTGGCTCGCAGGCGACCTGCGCCGCGATGTTCCGGGAAACCCGCACGACCTGGTGACGCTTGCCTACGTGCTCGACGAACTGGCGCCGCCTGATCGCGATGCGTTGGTAAGCCGGCTGTGGTCGCTGACGGGTCGCGCACTCCTTATCGTGGAACCCGGCACAACGGCAGGCTGGCAACGCATATTGGCGGCACGCTCCCAGCTCGTCGCGGCGGGCGCACACCTGCTGGCGCCCTGCCCGCATGCGCAGACCTGCCCGATTGCAGCCCCGGACTGGTGTCACTTCGCGGCGCGGGCCGCGCGCTCGCGCATGCATCGCCTGGCCAAGGAAGCGGACGTTCCGTGGGAGGACGAGAAGTTCATCTATCTCGCAGCCGCGCGCGAACCCGCCGCTTGTCATCACTCCCGCGTGCTCGCGCGTCCCGACGGGGCCAGCGGGCGCGTACGGCTGAAGCTGTGCAGGCCCGACGGGGGAGCCGCCTATCGTCTGGTCACGCGCCGCGAGGGCGAGGTGTTTAAACGCGCGCGGCGGATCGGCTGGGGCGAGGCATTCGACGGCTAGGCCTGGAGATCAGGCATTCCCCGAGCGGCGCAGGAAGGCCGGAATTTCGAGCTCGTCATCAAAGCTGTCATCGGATTGGGTCGGACGCGCCACCGGCTGCTCTTCCGGCGCGCGCTTGCTCCAACCGAACAACGAGGCGAAGGAGCGATCCCTCGGCGCCTCGGCTGCAGGCGCAGGCGCAGCCTGCGGCAGGGGCGCGAAAATGTCGGCATCGTCCTCATCCGCCTCCATCGCTGGCTCGGGCGTCGGCGCAGGCCGCGGTCGGATCACGGGGGCGGGCGGGCGGAGCTCGGAAGGCGGCACGGTCGCCTGCGGGCTCGGCGGGAAAATCATTGTCTTCTGCGTCGGCGCTGTCATGCCCTGCGGCGGGTAAGCGGGCTGCGGCGCCGGTTGCTGCACCGGCTGTGCGACGATCCCAAGTTCGGCGGCGGGCGAAGGCGTGTTGAAGATCGCGGAGGTGAGACCGGCCTGGAGTTCACGCACCGGCTGTGCGGCTCGCGCGGGCTGCTGCTGCAAGCCGGCTGCGACGACCGACACGCGGATCTTGCCGTTCATCTTCTCATCGAATGTCGAGCCGAGGATGATGTGCGCATCGACATCGACTTCGCGGCGCACCTCGTTGGCGGCCTCGTCAACCTCGAACAGGGTCATGTCATAGCCGCCGGTGATGTTGATCAGCACGCCGCGCGCACCCTTCATCGATACATCGTCCAGCAGCGGATTGGCGATCGCAGCCTGCGCGGCGCGCAGCGCGCGGTTCTCACCCTCGCCTTCGCCCTCGCCCATCATGGCCGAGCCCATGCCGGACATGACGGTGCGCACATCCGCGAAGTCGAGATTGATGAGGCCAGGCATCACCATCAGGTCCGTGATGCCGCGAACGCCGGAATAGAGAACCTTGTCTGCCATCGAGAAGGCGTCCGCGAAGGTTGTTTCGCGATTGGCGATCCTGAACAGGTTCTGGTTCGGAATGATCAACAGCGTGTCGACCTCGCCGCGCAGGTCGATGATGCCCTTTTCGGCTACCTGCATCCGGCGTTTGCCTTCGAAGTCGAACGGCTTGGTCACCACGCCGACGGTGAGCACCTTCTGCTCCTTGGCGATGCGCGCGATGATCGGCGCGGCGCCGGTGCCCGTGCCGCCGCCCATGCCGGCGGCGATGAAACACATGTGGGCGCCGTGCAGGAGCTTCTTGATCTCCTCGGCGGATTCCTTGGCGGATTCAGCCCCGACATCGGGATTGGCCCCGGCGCCCAGCCCCGAGGTGCGCCCGACCCCGAGCTGGATCTGGACCGGCGCCTTGGACCGCGTGAGGGCCTGGGCGTCGGTGTTGGCGACAACGAACTCGACCCCCTTGAGACCCGCGTCGATCATGTTGTTGACGGCGTTGCCGCCTGCGCCGCCGACGCCGATCACGACTATCCGGGGTGTCAGTTCAACGGCCATGGTCATCCTCGATCCGCACATCTCCCAGCCACGACCCAGGAGGTAACTCGATGAGGATCGAGGTTTTTGGCTAAGCCCGTCTTAAGGCACCGGAGACTTCAGAAGTTTTTCTGAACCCACCCGAAGACCTGCCTGGCCAGGCTGCCGCCTTGATCCACAACGGTCCGGTCGCCGCCGCCTGCGCGCGAGAAGTCCGGGCCGCCCATCAAGTCCCATCTTAACAGCCCTGCCGCAGCGGCGAAAGCGGGTGAACTGAAAGTCTCGCCTAATCCTTTCACATTGGCCGGCTTGGCGAGACGTACAGGAGCGCGAAAAACGTCTTCCGCCAGCTCCTTGACGCAACCGAGCTGGGACGACCCCCCGGTGAGGACGATCCGTCTCGGCAAGGGACGCCCCGTCGCGGACGCCCTGGACAGGCGTCCATCCATCAGCTCCATGATTTCCTCGATGCGCGGGCGCAGCACCTGAGCGATCTCGGCACGACTGCACTGGTGCGCCTCGAGCCGGCCGTCGGGCCCGAGCCGCGGCGCCTCGACCATGTCCAGCGCCCCGGCCTCCCCAAGTCCAACCGCCCCGTACTGGACCTTCATGCGTTCGGCCGCTGCAAACGTGGTCCCCAGCCCCTGGGCGAGGTCTGAGGTTGCCCGCGAACCGCCCATGGGCAGGGTCTCGACATGGAGCAGCCCACCCTCCCAGAAGGCGGCCGCCGAAGTCACTCCGGCGCCGAAATCAACCACCATGGCGCCCTGCTCGGCCTCATCCTCGACAAGGCAGGCCAGCCCGGCGGCATAAGGGGCAGCGAGGATCGCGGAGACCTCCAGATGCGCCCGCGACACGCACTGGACGATGTTCCGCAGGCCCGCTGTCGGAGCCGACACCACCAGGAAGCTCGCCGTGAGGGCGTCAGCAAACATGCCGCGCGGATCGCGGATGCCGGCCGTCCCGTCCACCGTGAAACCCAGCGGGGCTGAATGCAGTGCTTCGCGTCCCTGCGGCTGGAAGCTCTCCAGCGCCGCCGCACGCACGTCGCGCATGTGGTTCGCGGTCACCTCGCGCCCGCCCAGGGGCAGCCTTGCCCGCACCACGTCCGAGCGCAGATCCGGCCCTGAGACGCCGAGCACGACGGCGCTGATGCGAAGGTCCGCGGCCCGTTCTGCCTGCTCGACGGCCAGCCGGATCGAGCGTTCGAGCGCCTCGAGATCGACAACGGCGCCGGCGCGCACGCCCTTGGTCGCCTGGCAGCCAGCCCCGGCAACGCGCGGCTCGCCATTTGTTGCATCGCCGCGGCGCGCAATCATGCAGGTGATCTTGGACGAGCCGATGTCCAGCGCCGCCATCACAGCGCCGCGACCGTGGGTACGGTCACGCACATGGGTACGCTGGGCGAGCGACGACATGAGCGTCACGTGTCTCCCGAGGTCAAAACGGCGGCGCCGGGGATCGGGCGAAGGGCGATGTATTTGGGATGGCGGGCGTCGATGTGCGTGGCCGGCAGGTCGAGCACGCGCGATTGGGCCTGCATCAGGTTGAGCGCGTCGAGCTGTTCGGCAAGGCGTGCGTCGACGGGGAAGGCCACGACGTCGGTGCGACCCTTGAATTTCACATCCCAGCGCCGCCCGTTGATGCGGTAGGCAATCTCCATCCGCTCGGCGAGGTCCGGATAGTGCGCCATGGCGGCAACCAGACCCGCCGCCGCCTCGGAGGCATCCTTGCCAACCACGCGGGGAAGGCGCGCATACCTGGTGAGATCGGCCTCGGCGAAGGCGCGGCCGCTCTGGTCGACGACGCGCCAGGCGCTCCCCTCGCCGTCTTCCTGCGAGAGGGCGATGGGCTTGCGCTGTTCAACATCGATGCGGATACGGTCGGGCCACTGCCGCTGCACGCTGACCGCGCCGATGTCGAGCTTCTCGATGCGGTCGCGAATGCCGTAAGGATCGGTCGACAGAATGCTGGCGCCGGCGTGGACCCCGGCCGCGTCCAGCACCTTCGTCGTCAGCTGGGCGTCCAGCGGCGTGCAAACGCGCGAGGGCGCGCCCTCCGGCCGCTGGCAGACCTTGACGTCCTTGACGGCAATGCCGGCCCATCCGGCGATCACATTGAAGCCATTGTTCATGCGGTTGCCGAAGGCGCCGAGACTGCCCCCCATCCAGGCGGCCGCTGTCAGCATCAGCGCGCCGCAGATGATGGTGCCCAGCGCATAGGTGGCGATGCGGTCGCGGAACCAGGCGACGGAATAGGGAATGTCGCGGGCCCGGCGCGTGGCGGGCGGCGTACGGCGGCGCGGGGGCGGATCGTAGTCGTCCTCGTCATAGGCCGGCCCGGCGATCTGGGGGCGCTTTACCTTGGGCATGAGGCGTCCTCGATCATCCAGCGGACAAGCGAGGGATAATCGATGCCCATGTGTGCAGCCTGCTCCGGAATGAGCGAGGTGGGCGTCATGCCCGGCTGCGTGTTGGTCTCGAGTATCACCAGTCGACCCGCCTTCTCGTCGTAGCGAAAGTCCGACCGCGACACCCCCCGGCAGCCAAGCGCCCGATGGGCCCTCAGCGATGCGTCCAGCGCAGCTTCGGTGACCGCATTCGGCAGGTCTGCCGGAAGAACGTGGCGCGATCCTCCAGCCTCATACTTTGCCGCGAAATCGTAATACTCTCTTAAGGTCGTGATCTCGGTCACGGCCATCGGCCGGTCGCCCATGACGCCGACGGTCAATTCGCGGCCCGGAATGAACTTTTCGACCAGGGCGTGGCTGCCGAACTTCCAGGTCCCGTCGGTGAGCTCCCGGGGCGGCCGGTTGGCGCCTTCCCGCACGATGAACACGCCGAAAGATGAACCTTCCGCAATCGGCTTGATGACATAGGGAGGCGCATAGACATGCTCGCGCGCCAGGTCCTCGACCGCGAACATTCCGCCCTCGGCGATGTCGAGCCCGTGCTGGGCGTAAACCGCGCGCGACTTGTCCTTGTTCATTGCAAGCGCGGAAGCAAGCACGCCGGAGTGCGTGTAGGGAATTCCGAGAATCTCGAGCACGCCCTGCACGCAGCCATCCTCGCCCCACGGGCCGTGCAGCGCATTGAGCACGACGTCAGGCTTCACCTCAGCAAGCTGCTGGGCGAGCTGGCGCGTGACATCAATCTCGATGGTCTCGAACCCCGCCTTGCGGGCGGCTTCCGCCATGCCCTTGCCCGACGACAGGGAAACGGCACGCTCGGACGACCAGCCCCCCATGATGACGGCGACTCGAGTCATGGCTCTCGCTCTCCTTGGCGCTGGGTCCGCTATGCGCCCGCAGCAGTTACCGGGATGCTACCGTGCGCTGGCGGACATGCGTGGGATTTTCGCATGGGAAAGCCGGAATTGAGTGTGAAGCCGGGTTCATGCGAGGTTGCGTACATGAAACGGATCCTCGCCGCCGTAATCATCCTTGCCGCCGGCTGCACCACGGCCGCGCCGCCGCCCGCCCCTGCCCAGCCACGCGCCACCCCGCTGGCAGGCGCGCCCTGCGATCCCCCGCTTGTTGTTCCAGCCTCCATCATCGCCCGTGTGCGCGCCCAGTTCGATGACAGCGCGGCGCCGCCTCCGGCCCCAACCGCGGCCGACCTTGCCGCCTACAACGAAATGCAAGCGCTCCAGCGCGCCAACGACTGGGCCAATCTCTGCTACTACCGCGCCGGCAATGCCGCGCTCGACACTCTCGGCGTCTTCCCCGGGCGCGTGGTCTTTATGGGCGACTCCATCACGCAGAGCTGGCGCCTTGCCGATCCTGATTTCTTTGCGACGGGCTATGTCAACCGCGGCATCAGCGGCCAGACCACGCCACAGATGCTGCTGCGCTTTCGCGCCGACGTACTGGACCTCAAACCTGCTGCGGTCCACATCCTTGCTGGCGTCAACGACATTGCCGGGAATACCGGGCCGACGAGGCTTAAGGACATCCAGAACAACATCATCTGGATGGTGCAGCTCGCCCAGGCGCGAAGCGTGAACGTGATCCTCGCCACGCCCCTGCCCGCCGACAATTTCAAGTGGGCGCCGCACGTGCGCCCATCGCGCGAAATAGCCGCCCTTGCTGCCTGGGTCGTCCGCTATGCGGACGAGAACAATTTGGTGCTCGCCGACTACTATGCAGCGATGGCGACGCCCGACGGCGGCTTGAAGCCTGAACTGACGCTCGACGGCGTCCATCCCAACAAGGCCGGCTACGCCGTCATGAAGCCGATCACGCAGGCGGCGATTGCCGCCGCGCTGGCAGGTTAGCAGTTTCAATCCGACGCGACTTGGCCGAAGGTGCCGCAGACAAGGGAAGCCGCCATGACATCGACGAAAATGCAGCACTGGATTGATGCCGCCGAGCAAAGGCTGCCCGAGATGATCTCCCTGCGCCGCGCGATCCATGCCGAGCCCGAGATCGGCCTGCACAACCCGCTCACCACCGCAAAGGCCAAGGCCGCCCTCGCCGGCCTGCCGCTCGAATACTCCGAAGGCCCTTCCACCTCAGGCTTCGTCGCCACCCTGCGTGGCCCTTCAAACGGCCGCACGGTCCTTCTCCGCGGCGACATGGACGCGCTGCCCATGCACGAGGACACCGGCCTCGAATTCTCCTCCACATTCGAAAACGCCATGCACGCCTGCGGACACGATACGCACGTGGCGATGCTGGTCGCCGCCGCCCATGCCCTCTGTGCGCAACGCGACCGCCTCGCCGGCACGGTGCAGTTCATGTTCCAGCCCGGCGAGGAAGGCTGGCACGGCGCGCGCTACATGCTCGACGATGGCGTGATCGACCCGATCCCGGATGCAGCCTTCGCGCTTCACATCACACCCAACATCCCGTCGGGCGTGTTCGCGGGCCGTCCCGGCCCCCTGCTCGCTGCCGCCGACCGCATTGAACTCACCATCAAGGGCAAGGGCGGCCACGCCTCGCAGCCGCACGACGCCGTCGACCCCATCCCCGTCGCCTGCGAGATGGTGATGGCGCTGCAATCCATGATCACGCGCCGCGTCCCCGCCTTCGACCCCGCCGTGCTCACCATCGCGCACATCAAGGCCGGCTCCACCAACAACGTCATTCCAGAGTCGGCCTTCATTGAAGGTACGATCCGCACCTTTTCGGAAAAATCACGCGCCATCGCCCGCGAGGGTCTCCAGCGCGTGGTGGACAACATCTGTGCCGCCCACCTCTGCGAGGCGGACCTCAAGATCATTCCCGGCTTCCCGGTGACGCTGTGCGACAGCCGCGCCCACGCCCTCGCCCGCCGCGTAACCCAGCAGGTTTTCGGCGAGGAGGCCTGGTTCGAGATGCCGACGCCAATGATGGGCGCAGAAGATTTTTCCTACGTCCTACAGAAGGCGCCGGGCGCCATGATGTTCCTTGGCGCCTCGCCGGAAGGCGGCGACTGGCGCACCTGCTGCGCGCTGCACTCCAACCGCATGGTGCTCGACGAGAAGGTGATGGCCCGCGGCGCAGCCCTGCACTGCGCGATTGCCGAGACCTTCCTGGCGGGCGGGTTCGAAGGCTAGCGAACGCCCGGCAGGGCATAGCCCACCGGCGCCCCCGGTCCGACCGGAACCCCAAGCGCGACCCAGGCGACCGTCAGCGCCATGCCGGCGAAGTAGAAGGCGACCGCCAGCGGCAGCAGCAGCGCAATCATGGTCCCCAGCTTGAGGCCGGCGACCCAGCGCTGCGCGAACACCAGCGTCAGAACGAGATAGGGATTGAGCGGCGAGATCAGGTTCGTCACCGTATCGCCGACCCGATAGGCCGCCGTCGTCATCTCTGGGGATACCTCGAGGAGCATCAGCATCGGCGTGGCGACCGGCGACATCGCAGCCCACTTCGCCGATCCTGAGGCGATCAGGAAATCGAGCCAGGCGGACATCGTCGCCAGGATGGGAAGAAGGATCGCGGGCGGCGCCGCCATCTCGCGAAGCTGGTTGGCGCCGGTGATCGCGGTGATGGGCCCGAGATTCGACCAGCCGAACATCGCCACGAAGTGCGCCGCGAAGAAGATCAGCACAAGATAGGGAAGGATCACCTCGAGCCCCTTCACCATCATGGCGACGAGATCGCGATGCGTGCGGATGCTGCCGACCACTGCGCCATAGGCCCAGCCCGAGGCGACGAAGAGGAGAAACAAAATGGCGGCGATCGAGCGGAAAAACGGTGTCGCTCGCTGGCTGCCCGTCGCCGCTTCATCCATCAGCGGCGTGAAGCCCGGCCAGAGCATCAATGCCGCCATCAGCGCGGCCACGCCAAGCGCTGCCAGTCCGGCCGCGGCAAGGCCCTTCTTCTCCCTGGCTGACAGGACGACACCGGCAAGATCGGCAAGGCCGCTCTCGCCTTCCCATTTGCCCAGCCTCGGCGCGACGATGCGCTCCAGCACCCACCAGCCGATGGCGGTGAACACGACGGCGATGGCGAGCGAAAAATACCAGTTGCCAACCGGATTCATTGTCCATTCAGGCACGAGCAGCCGCGCGCCCGTCTCGGTGATGCCGAGCAGCAGCACATCGTACTGCCCCGGGAGCAGGTTGCCCGCGAGGCCGACCGCCGCGCCGGCGAAACCCGAAATCAGACCCAGCACCGGGTGCCGCCCCGCCGCCGCAAACACGATCGCTGTCAGCGGCACATAGACCATGTAGGCGGCGTCATTCGCATGCGTCGCCAGCATGCCGAGCACGAACACCATCGGCACCAGGATATCTTTCGGCAAGCCGCCAAGGCTCGCGCGCATCAGCGCCGTCAGAAGCCCCGAGCGCTCAGCCACGCTGGCGCCCAGCATGATTGTGAGGGCAAACCCGAGCGGGGCAAACCCTGTATAGGTGCGCGGCATCTCGACGAACAGGCGCTGCACATTCTCCTCTGACAGGAGGCTGGTCACCACCAGCGTCTCGCCATTGACCGGATTGACGGCGGACCACCCCGCCCCAGCCCCGATCACCGAGACAATTACCAGCACCGCAATGATGATGACGAAAATGAAGATCGGGTCAGGCAGCGCGTTTCCCACGCGCTCCACCCAGTCAAGAAACCTGTTGCGCTGCCCCGCCGGTCCGACCCGTCCGTCCATGAACCAGTGTCAGCACGCAGCCCGCCGCCTGTCCACGGCAAAGCGACCAGACGGGCTAGTGCGCCGCCCTGCCGGCCGCCAGCGCCTTCTCGACCTCGCGCCAGTCGACGATCTTGAAATTCTGGTCGATCTCGGAGATCGGATTCGCATCGTCCTGAACGACCAGCACGCCGGCCGGCAGGCCAGGCAGTGGCGCTGAGGAGACATCCAGGCCATCGGTATGGCTGACGGCGTCCACCGAGCCGTCGTCGCTCGCCGTCACTGCGATGACGCCAAGATGCGCATGCGGGGGCCTGCGGTCAAAGATGACGAACCGGTCGCGCGACTGGGCTGACACGACGAGATAGCCTGCGCCTTTGGCGCCGGTGTAAAGCGACACGCCTTCGACATCGGCGACAAGGCCCGTGCCGCTGCCGACTGTATCGATGCTCTGCGGCGTCATGCCTTCCGCCGCGAGGTTCACGACCCAGAGACCAACATTTTCCTCACCCACGAACATTCGCCCTGCCTCATCGTCGATCACGCAGCCTTCGAGCTGCGAGCCGAGCTGGATCGTGCGCAGGTCCGCAGTCTGTGGCAGGCCAGCGCCGGTATCCGACACCCGCCAGATCTCGATGAGTCCGGTCTTGTAGGTCACCACCACGTGCAGCGCGCCCTGCACCATGCCCATGCACACGCCATAGGGCTCCACACTCGCGAGCTTCGTGTCGCCCGCATGGCTCACGATCGTCGTCGCCGGGTCGATGCGGAACCAGCTCAGCGCGTTGACGCCGTCATTGCTGGCCACGGCAAGATTGCCGCGCAGATCAACATTGTTGGACAGACCCACGGGAAGACGCTGCTTCTCCGACCCGTCGAGGCCGTAGACATAGACGCCGACATCTTTGTTTGTGCCGAGGATGAGGCTCCGGGCTGGATCCATCGGATGCACCCAGATCGCCGGATCATCGGCCGCATCACCGGTCAGGCCCATGCCCGTCGTTTCGCGTAGCGCAGGCACAGGGCTCGCTACGATCCCCTCGCTTGCACAAGCGCCAGCAAACATGAGGACGGCGAGAGATGCGAAGGCTTTCATGGTGATCCTCACGAGAATGAGCGGCAAGAAGTGACAGGCCTCGCCCTCCGGGTCATGAGAGGGCGAGGCCAGAGGCCCGGGCGTCCCCGGCCCCGAGACAGAACGTCAGGCCTAGAAGGAGTAGCGGCCGACGATCTGGTAAACCGCACCGCCCTCTTCGGCTTCCAGTTCAAACTCGTCGTCGATCGTGCCGGCGATCTGGTTCGACAGAAGCGCGAACTTGCGGAAAGTCTCTTCCTTCTTGGCGTTGAGCAGGTTCGAGCCGACGAGGCGGATCGTGAAGTTGTCGCCCAGCGACTTCTCGATGAAGATTTCGAGATCGGCGCCATAGGTCGTGATGACCTCTTCGCCAACCACACGGCTCTCAGATGTCCCCTGCTTGCGATAGGTCGCGCCGAAGGCGGCATCCCACATCGTCAGGTCCTGGATGAAGCCGAAATTGTAGACATACTCCGCCTGGCTGTTGAACCGGCGCGAACCAAATTCGTCCTCGACGTCGGAGTCGAGCCACGAATAGTTGGCGAACACGCCGGTGTCCGGCAGGCCGAAGGCCGAAAGGTCGCTCGAAAGATCAAGCTCAACGCCATAGACCTTACCATCGCCCGTATTGCGGGCCGAGAAGATGTAGGCCAGATCCGGCGGATCGTCCGCCGATCCCGGCGCGCCGGTGTTGAAAATCTCGATCAGGTCCTTCACGTCGCGATAGAAGAAGTTGATCCCCCAGATGCCGCTTTTGCCGAGCTGCTGCTCGTAACCAAGATCGAGACCCCAGGCCGTCTCCGGCTGGAGATTGGGATTGCCCTGGAAGTCGTTATCTCCAAGCTCTTCTTCCAGCACACCGGTGAACAGGAACTCGAACGGCGCATTCCGGATGGTGCGCGCAACCGAACCGCGGATGCGCCCGCCGTCCATCACTTCCCAGCCGAAATGGCCCGAGGGCAGCACGGTTGTCACTTCCGTCTCCACGCTGCCAACTTCAAGCGTCATGTTTTCCACGCGCAGGCCCGCCTCCCATGACAGGGCGCCATCCCCGCCATTCACCTGCACGAAGGGATCGACATTGGTGCGCTCGATATTGCTGCGAACCAGAACAACGGCGGGATCAGTATAGCCGGGCACGCCTGCGCCGCTGGCGTCAGGGATCTGCCTTCCAGCCGGAATGTTCGTGCGGAAACGACCAGTCCCCAGCGTCGTATCACGCTCCTTCTGCCGGTACTGAACGCCGAACTGGAGATCGAGGTCGCCGAATTCGCGGGTATGCTCGATCTTCGCGCTGGTCTCCTGGTCGTCGATCGCGAAGGGCTCGAGGTCGCGCGTGAAGCGGTCCGCTTCCGGATAGACGACGGCGTCGCGCAGATACTCGATCTCGTTCTCGAACTCGGACGTGTCGTCCTTGAACGAGGCGATGCCAGCCTTGAGGCGGGTCGAGCCGCCGAGCATGTCGAAACGATAGCCGGCATTCAGCGAATAGCTCTCCTGGTCGATATCGACATCGTTGATGTTGAGCGTGGAGAGCTGGCTCGGCAGGCGGTTGGTCGCCGGCCCCGCCGCAGTGGTGTTGAATTCGACCGAATCCTCATCCTGCAAACGCTCAGTCTTGACGAAGAAGCCGTCGAGCGTGAACTCCGCGCCCGCACCCACCGGCGTCTCCCACGCGAAATTGGCGGAGTAGTCCGTTCCATCGCGCACATCTCGCTGGTCTTCGATATTGTCGAGATTGCCGCCGGCATCGTCATAGCGCGCCGAGAATTTCTGCTTCGGATTGCGACGCCCCTGCACGCTGGCGCCGACAAGCAGACGCCCCTCGCCCACCGCGCCGCCCCACACAACGCCCGCCTGCTCGCGTACGCGGCCATCATCGAACATGAGCGCGCCAAGGCGCACATATCCGCCTTCGAGCGCATAGCCGTCCTTGAGGACGATGTTCAGCGCGCCCGCCATCGCATCGCCCGAGCGGTTGGCCGACGCCGAGCGCACAATTTCCACGCGCTCGATAAGTTCAGCCGGGATCCGGTCGACGAAGAACGCGGTCTCGGCCCCGTTGCCGAATGAGCCGGATGAAGAGCCCGCACCCGGCACCAGTTCGCCATTGATCAGGATCTGCGTATAGGCCGGATCGAGGCCGCGCAGCCGAACGCCATCCGATTCCAGCACGTCCGACAGGAAGGTCACCGACGGCACGCGCTTCAGCGCATCGCCAGCCGACAGGGGCTCGAAACGCTGGAAATAGTCCGTGTCATAGACCAGGACCGGGGCGGTCTCGTCGGTGCGGTCGCGATAGCCGATCCCCTGAATGATCACAACGTCTTCGGCCGTCGTGATCTGGTCCTGCGGCTCGTTTGCCGCCTGCGTCGTCTGCGCATGAGCGGGCTGGAGCGCCGCCAGTGAGATCGCTGCGCCCGCCACGCTTGCGAGGTGCGCAAGCTTGAACATTTTCGCCATCGAGAAGCCCCTTCCATACGTCTTTGGCGGGGGTGCTAGTCATGGCGCGTGACAAACGCGGAACGGTTTTGTTTAGGTTCCATGACAGCGCAGATCCTTGTTTTCAGGCCACACGCCCTGCCCGCCTGAGGCCCGTTCTTGAAGCGGCTCGCCCGTGGAGCTATGAGCCCCCGCCATGCCCCTTTCGATTATCGGCGTCGATGCGGACGATACGCTCTGGCACACGGAGACCGTGTTCCGGCTGACGCACAGGCGTTTCAACGAGTTGCTCGGCGATTTCGCTGACGAAGACACGCTGGAGGCGAAGCTTGCCGCCGTCGAGCGCGAGAACATGAAGACCTATGGCTACGGGGCGAAGGGCTTCACCCTCTCCATGCTGCAGACCGCGCTGGAGATCAGCGACGGCAAGGTTGCAACGAAAGTGCTTCGTGAACTGCTCGACGCAGGGCGCGAGATGATGACTCATCCGATCGAGCCCCTGCCCGGCGTGGAGGAGGCGCTGCTGCAGTTGAAGCAACGCGGCCGGCTTGTTCTCATCACCAAGGGCGACCTCTTCCACCAGGAGAGCAAACTTGCCGCCTCAGGCCTCGGCTCGCATTTTTCCGGCGTCGAGATCGTCTCCGAGAAGACCCCGGAGATCTATGTGAAGGCGTTCGCCCGACATGGCGGCTCAGCCGAGACCGGACTGATGACGGGAAACTCGGTCAAGTCCGACATCCTGCCCATGCTCGCCGCCGGCGGATACGCAGCCCTTGTCCCCTACCCGCTGGTCTGGGAGCACGAGCGCGCGGACAAACCCGACGGCCACCCAAAGTATCGCGAGGTCGCAACGCTCGGTGATGTCCCTGGCTGGCTGGACGAGATTTTGTAGGGTGGATTTATCCAGGCGAATTCCACCCGCCATTTCACTTCGGCACAACTTTCAGCAGTCGCGCATTTGGCCCGTCGGTCAGGAGATAGATCGCACCATCGGGTCCGACATTGATGTCGCGATAGCGCTCGTTGGCGCGATCGGAGAACTTGAAGCGCTCCTCGCCTGTCACCTTCTCGCCATCGAGCGTCAGGCGCGAGACGAAGCTCGGATTGAGGCCCGAGGCGAACACGCTCCCCTTCCATTTCGGGAACAGGGCGGCGTTGTAATAGGCGAGGCCGCCGGGCGCGATCACCGGGTCCCAGTAATAGACCGGCTGTTCGAGGCCCGCCTTGGCCGAGCCCTCGCCGATCTTGCGCAGCGTGCCGCCATACTCGACGCCATAGGTGACAGTGGGCCAGCCATAATCCTTGCCCTTGCGCGCGATATTGAGTTCATCCCCGCCCTGCGGCCCATGCTCGAGCCCCCACAGCTCGCCCGTTCCCGGATGCAGGAAGGCGCCCTGGACATTGCGATGGCCCGACGACCATATCTCCGGCAACGCATCCGCGCGCCCGACGAAAGGATTGTCCTTCGGGATCGAGCCATCCTTGTTGATGCGGACGATCTTGCCGATCGCGCTCTTGAGGTCCTGCGCCTGCATGCGCCCCGGCAGCGCGCCGCGATCACCCAGCGTCACGAAGAGCGTCCCGTCCTTGGCAAGGACGACCCGCGATCCGAAATGCTGGTTCGACTGAAGCGAAGGCGTCTGCCGCCAGATCGTCTGGATGTTCTCGATCTTTGGCTGCGCGCCGTCGACCAGCCGGCCCTTCGCCACCGCGGTATTGTTCTTTCCATCCGCCCGCGGCTCGGAATAGCTCCAGTAGATCATCTGGTTCGCAGCGAAGTCCGGATCGAGCGCCACGTCCAGCAGGCCGCCCTGCCCCACGCCGTGCACGGCCGGCACGCCGTCCTTGATCGGCGCCGAGACCTTACCGCCCGCGTCCGCGATCCGGAACTGGCCAGCGATCCGCTCGGTGATCAGGAACTTTCCGCCCGGCAGGAACTCGACCGACCAGGGCGAGCTGAGGCCCGCAGGCACGACGACCTTCACGTCATACTGGGTGTCAGTCGTCAGCGCCGGCGCACGTGTCTGCCCGGCGAAGGCGGGCGTATAGGCCGCCTTGTTGGTCGCGCGCGTCTCAGCGGGCGGTTGTGCGAAGGCGGCGATCCCGATGCCGATTGCAAGCGCAGCGGCCGAGCCGGCAACCATGATACCGAGACGCATCGCGTTTCTCCTCTATCGTCTTCATCTGGCTGCCTAAGTAGGCGAGTTTCCGTCCAGCGCCACCTGGAATTGGCGCCCGGTGACACACAGAACCCACACGCTCTCCGGGGTGACCGGCCCCAAACCCTTGCCGCCGGCCCGGATGAAGCGCACCTGTAGGCAGCCCAGGAGGAGCAACCCGATGCGTTTTCTTCTCGCCCTCTTCGCCCTCCTCCTCGCCCCGCTTGCGCACGCACAGGAGAAGCAGCAGGCCGTGTTCGCCGGCGGCTGCTTCTGGTGCATGGAAGCCGACATGGGCTACATCCCCGGCGTCATCTCGGTTGAGTCCGGCTACACCGGCGGCAGGGAGAAGAACCCGACCTATCTCCAGGTCGCCAGCCACCAGACCGGCCACTACGAAGCCGTGCGGGTCACCTTCGATCCGACCAGAATCAGCTACGAGCAGCTGCTCTCGCGCTACTGGCCGCTGATCGACCCTACCGATGCCAACGGACAGTTCTGCGACCGCGGCCAGAGCTACGCGCCTGCCATCTTCGCCTCGCCTTCGCAGAAAGCCGCCGCCGAAAAATCGAAGCAGCAGGTGGTCGCGTCCGGTCGCGTCAACGGCACGGTCATCGTGCCCATCCTGCCGCTCGGTGATTTCTGGCCGGCCGAGGAATACCACCGCAACTACGCCAAGCGGAACAAGGCCGACTACGACGCCTACCGCGCGGGCTGCCGGCGCGATGATCGCCTCGCGCAGGTGTGGAAACCGGTCGGCTGATCACCCTGCCTGCTTCGGCACTCCCGGCCGCGTGCCGACATAGAGCGCGCTGGCCGCAAGGCAAACGCCGGCGATCACCGTCCAGACGAGGGACCGGCTTACCAGCAGCACGATCACGAACGAGGCGAACATCGATCCGATCGCGATGAACTTGACCGGACGCGAGATCGCGCCGTTCTCGCGCCACGCCACCACATCTGGTCCAAGCCGCGGATGCGCGATCAGCCAGGCCTCAAGCTTGGGCGAGGAGCGCGCAAAGCATCCGGCGGCGAGGATCAGGAAGACCGTCCCCGGCCAGCCCGGCGTGATGACGCCCACCGCACCGACAAAGGTCAGCACGAGGCCCATCACAAGGAAGAGCGGTCGCGCGAGAGGATTCGTCTTGCGTGTGGCGTCAGTCATGCGTCGGCCAAGTTGCCCAGGCGGAGAGACACCTATCTCCGCTCTTCGTCAAATTGCAACTCGTTCGCAAGGGGCTGGAGCGTGCGGCCCGCTCCTGGCTGTTTTGGCCTCCTGGATTTCGAACCGAGCCAGCCGAGCGCCGCCCGGATTGCGCCGACGGTCGGGAGCGCGACAAACAAACCGATGGTGAACATCATCGCGAGGCCGAGGAGGGACAGCGGGCCAAAGCGATGCGTGATCGTAAAGATCACGAAGAAGCCGAAACTTCCGATCATCGCGGCAAGCATCGCAACACCCAGCCCGCTACGCTTTCGCAGGCACCCTGCAAACGCCGCCGATAGCGCAAGCAAAATGAGGGTGAGTGTGAGCATCCCCGGGCCATCGCTGAACGGATTGCCGAAGGCCCACCGGACCCAATCCATCGCGCCACTCCCTGTCCCCCGGAGCGACACCCTACAAAATCCTGACCGATTGGCCCAGCTTCACACTTCCGGGAACGCAGTCCCGCCGCCTTGGCGCAATTCCCCATTCCCCCTATGGTCCGCCGCGTCGACCGGCCCCAGAAGCTTCAACGCGAGGGCCGGCGCGTGTCACAGGGGAGATCATGTCCACAATCCGGTTCAGACTCGGATCGCGCCTGCTCATGGCAGCCGCATCCCTCGCCGTCCTTTCCGCCTGCTCGCCTGAAGCGGCCAAGCCGGCCGAACCCGCGACCGTCGCGGCCAAGCCGTCCGACGCCCAGGCCTGGCCGGCCGCAGCGGTCGCCGACCCGACAACGCTGGGCTTCACGACCGAAGGCCTCGCCGCGCTCGACGCACGCCTGCAGAAATCCGTCGCCGACGGCGATGTCGCCGGCATGGTCTACATCCTCGGCAAGGGCGGCGACATCGCGGCTTTCAACGCGTTCGGCATCCAGTCTGGCGATCCGAAGACCGGAACGCCGATGACGAAGGACTCGATGTTCCGCATCTACTCGATGACCAAGCCGATCACCGGCGTCGCCATGATGCAGCTCTACGAAAAGGGCCTCTGGCAGATGGACGACCCCGTCTCCAAGCACGTGCCCGAACTCGCCGGCCTCAAGGTGCTGTCGTGGAAGGATGGCAAGGTCGAGATGAAGGGCGGCAAGCCCGTCCTGGTGGCCGCGTCCGCCGAGCCCACCATGCGGCAACTGATGAGCCACACCGCCGGCTTCGCCTATGGCCTCTCAGGCGATGATCCCGCCAACAACGCCTTCCGCGACACAGCCGTGCTCGCCTCGGCCAACCTCGAAGAGATGATCGCCAAGATCAAGGACATCCCCCTGATCTACGATCCCGGCTCGCGCTGGTATTATTCCGTCGCCGTCGATATCCAGGGCTACATCGTCCAGAAGCTCTCGGGCCAGAAGCTCGGCGAGTACATGAAGGCGAACATCTTCACCCCGCTCGGCATGAACGACACGGCCTTCTACGTCGCTGAAGCCAACGTGCCGCGCTTTACCGACGTCTATCGCTGGGACAAGGACGCAAAAGCCCTCCTCAAGAACGAGGAGCGTCCCGACCGTCCGCGCTTTACCGACGCCAACCGGATGGAATCCGGTGGCGGCGGCCTCGTCTCGACAACCCACGACTATGCGCGCTTCACCCAGATGTTCCTCAACAGGGGCGCACTGGGCGGCAATACGGTTCTCAAGCCGGAAACCGTCGCGATGATGTCGGAGAACCACATCGGTGAACTCGGCATCTATTCGGACGGCACGACGGCCAATCCGGGCCGGCCGGGCCAGAAATTCGGCCTCGACTTCGCCGTCTATGTCGATCCCGCCGCGGGCAACAATCCCTTCGGCGCGGGAACCTACTACTGGGGCGGCGCTGCCGGCACATGGTTCTGGATCGATCCTGCCAACGATCTCTTCTTCGTCGGCATGATCCAGTCGATGGGCGGGGCGCGTCCGGAAGGCATGAACTTCCGCGAGGAGTCCGCCAAGCTCGTCTACGAAGCCCTGAAGCCTGCAACTGCTGCAGCAACATCGGCGCCAGCACAGTAACGCGAGGCGGCAGACAACGAACCGGGCGGCGTTGAGATCATGGGCTCAACGCCGCCCCTTTTTCGATCACGGAATTCAACCGGCTTGAATCCGAACGCTCATAACTGACGGCTTGTCATCCCGGACGCACCTCACGCTATCCTGGACCCATCCCAAGACCGGAACGGCATCGCGATGGTTTCCGGCTCCCACCGCGTCGGGCCAGGACGACAACCAGCGCCAACCAAACGCAGCACGGGATTTGAGGGAGATATTTGGAAATGTCGCGCAAACCAATGACCACCGGCAAAGTCTGGCTGGCTGCGGGCCTTGCCAGCGTGCTCGCCGCCTGCACCGCACTGGACGGCGCGCCCGCCGCGGTCTCCACCGCATGGCCGAGACAAGCCGATGTCGTCGCAACCATACCAGCCTTCACCCCCGCCGGCCTTCAATCGCTCGACGCCCGCATGAAGGAAGCCGTCGACAAGTCCGAAGTCGTCGGCCTGCAATACGCGCTGGTGAAGGACGGCAAGCTCGTCGCCTTCAACACGTTCGGAAAGCAGTCGATCGACGGCCCGCCGGTCACCGAAGACACCATCTTCCGCATCCGCTCGATGACCAAGCCGGTCGTCGGCGTCGCAATGATGCAGCTCTGGGAACAGGGCAAGTGGAAGCCGGAAGACCCGGTCACGAAATTCCTGCCTGAACTCGGCAGCCTGAAAGTCGCGACCAAGCCGGACTCGATCACCGACGGCGTCGTTCCCGCCAACCGGCCGCCGAACATGAACGAGGTCATGACCCACATGGCCGGCTTCGGCTACGGCCTCTCCGCCGCCTCCGCCGTCGACCGCGAGTTCCAGCGCGACAACCCGCACGCCCAGCCCAACCTGGCAGCGGCGATGAACCGCCTCGCGCAGATTCCCCTGCTCTTCCAGCCCGGCGAACGCTGGTCCTACTCCTACACGGTCGACGTGCAGGCCGCCGCCCTCGAGAAGATCACCGGCCAGACACTCGGCAATTATCTTGACCAGAACATCTTCACGCCGCTCGGCATGAACGACACGGCCTTCTTCCTGTCCGAAGACGACTACAGGAACCGCCTCGCCACGGTTTACACGCGCAATGCCACGACCGGAGCGAAGGACGTCTTCCCGGATGGCTACAGCTTCACAGTGCGCAACCACCACGAATCCGGCGGCGGCGGCCTCACCTCGACCACCCATGATTATGTCCGCTTTGTGCAGATGATCCTCAACGAAGGCTCGCTCGACGGGAAGCAGATCCTGAAACCCGACACGGTCAAGCTGATGATGACCAACCACATCGGCGAGACCCGCGCGATGGGCGGTGGCGGCTTCGGCTGGGGCGGCGCCGTGAAGACGCAGGCGCCGACTGACAACGCCCCGGCGCCTGTCGGCACGTACGACTGGTTCGGCATCGACGGCACCTGGTTCTGGGTCGATCCTGTGAACGACATCGGCTTCGTCGGCATGATCCAGCGCCGCGGCAATGCCGGCCCCGGCGCCATCAACCTCCGCGCTGAGTCGCAGCAGCTGGTCTACAAGGCGCTCGCGAAATAGCAGACGCGCGCGCGTTTGGGGGGCTCAGAAAAAGCGGCGCGCGCAAACCGCATCATCGGGATGGGCCTTCTCGCCGCCATCCAGCCTTTGCTGGACGCAGCGCGGATCTCGTGCGCGAGCCTCGTCCAGGACGTCGCGGCGAGCCTCGGTATGATCTTCAGGCGCACCCTTCGTGATCGGCACACGAAGCACGCGCACGAAGCCCTTTCTCCGGGCGAAGCTGCAACGCGCCGTCATAAGCTGGTTCGAGATTTCCGCTCGCGCCTGGGCGCATCGGGAATGACGCTGCTGGTCTGTCCAACCTGATTGGATGAGAAGGATCGGCCCCCATCCCATCCTCACCCGGTGGAGCGCGGGCAGCGGGTTTCGCTTTCGCCATTTCCGACCTACCGTCCCCGCGATTCGCAGGGGCTCCGCCATGTTCGCCGTCCGCCGACGCACCAAGATCCTCGCCACGCTTGGCCCCGCCAGCGATGGCGCTCTCAAGATGGAAGAGCTCCTCCGCGCCGGCGTCGACCTGTTCCGCCTTAATTTCAGCCACGGCAGTCACGCCGAGCACGCCCAGCGCATCGCTGCCGCGCGTGAAGCGGAAAAATCCGTCGGCCGCCCCATCGCCCTCCTCGCCGATCTTCAAGGCCCCAAACTCCGCATCGGAGATCTGCCCGGCGGCCAGTCGGACGTGCGCATGTCGTCCGAACTGCGCCTGCGCCCGGCCGCGACCTCCAGCGATCCCGACATCATCCCGATCCCCCACCCTGAACTCGTCGCCTCGCTGCAGCTGGGCGACAAGCTGCTGATCGACGACGGCAAGATGATGCTCCACATCGTCAAGGTCGACGGCGAGGACCGCATCGCCCGCCCCGTCGCACCCGGCCGCATCCTGAGCCGCAAGGGCATCGCCGCCCCTGGCCGCCCGATCCCCATCCCGGCCCTGACCGAGAAGGACATCGCCGACGGCCGCTTCGCGCTCGAACATGGTGTCGACTACATCGCCTTGTCCTTCGTCCAGCGCGCCGGAGACGTCGCGATGGCGCGCGAACTGTTCGGTTCCGGCGTCCCCATCGTCTCCAAGATCGAAAAGCCCGCCGCACTCGATGATCTCGACGGGATCGTCCATCACTCCGATGCCGTGATGGTTGCGCGCGGCGATCTCGGCGTTGAACTCTCGCCCGAGCAGGTGCCGATCGCCCAGCGCCGCATCGTCCGCATCGCCCGCGCCAACGGCAAGCCTGTGATTGTCGCAACCCACATGCTCGAATCGATGGTCGAGGCGCTCGTGCCCACCCGCGCCGAAGCCAATGACGTCGCCACCGCCGTATACCAGGGCGCCGACGCTGTCATGCTTTCGGCCGAAAGCGCAGTCGGCCGCCACCCCACCGCCGCCGTCGCCATCATGGACCGCATCATTCGCGCCATCGAGACCGACCGCGACGCCAACCCCTCCGCCCAGGCTGCACCCTGGACAGCTGAACCAACCACCGCCGACGCCTGCGCCCGCGCGGCGCAGCGCCTGGCCGACGATCTCGACTGCCCACTCGTGGTCTTCACCCGCTCCGGCTCATCCGCCCAGCGCGTCTCCGCCACCCGACCCAGGCAACCAATCCACGCGCTGACCCCGCACCTGCCGACAGCGCGCAAGCTCTCGCTGGTCTGGGGCGTCAGCGCCGACCTCGAACCTGAAGAGCCAAAAAGCTTCGATGACATTCTCGACGCGGTGAACCGCCACGAGGCCGCCTCGAGCGTGAAGCGCTTCGTCATCACCGCCGGCTATCCCTACGCCAGCGACAACTCGACGGACACGATCAAGGTCGTTGAACGGAAATAGTCAGATCAGTTCCGCATCGCCCTTGCGACGATCTTCGGCAGGACGCATGTAGCGTTCGCGGCGGCGGCGATCCGGCCCGAAGAATTCCGGGGCGGTCACGAATTGCCGGCGGGCATTGGTCACCGCCACGATCTTTGTCCAGATCATCTTCGGCGACACCGGCTTGCATAGGATTTCGTCGGCCCCCGCATCGCGCAGCTCCTGCACGGTGCGCGCCGTGGGATCGGCCGTGCACGCAATGATCGGAACGAAGCGATCGCCACTGAAATGCTCCGAACGGGCCAGCCGCGTGAATTCCGCGCCGCTCTTTGTGCCCATCAGATAGTCGGCAATCACGATGTCGAAGGTCTGCCGTGACAGGACATGCAGGCCCTCGTCCACTGTAAACGCCGCCGTGACCCTGCGCACGCCGAGCCCACCCAGCATCAGGCGCATAACCTGCTGCATGAAGCGGTGATCGTCGACCACAAGCACCGACAAGTCGCCAACATTCAACGGCAGGCCGACCCTCCGGAGATCCGGAGCATGTCACACCGGCGCAGCTTTATGATGAAACCGCACCTGGCGATTTCAGCTGAGAGAAAAACCTTCTGCTAACGCCGGTGGGAGCGCGACTAATCCGTTACGACGAGCCTGAAACCGATCGCTGTATCACGCGTGGCCGCCCCAAGTCGGCTTCGATTGGCGATGCGCAGGTCCCCTGCATCCGCCTTCCAGCTCCCGCCCCGCAGCACGCGCTGGCAGCTGCCTGCACCGGCAACAGCCGCGCCATCCGTCGGCGCGCTGGCGAACGTGTTCACATAGCAGTCCTGGACCCACTCGGACGCATTTCCCGTAACGTTGGAGAGACCAAAGCCATTGGGCTCGCCGAAACCCGTCTCCTCGGTCTTGCCTCGCGGCGCCCGTCCCGACTCATAGCGGTCGCCCCACCAGTAAGCGGTTCCCGTTCCGCCCCTGGCCGCGTACTCCCATTCCGCTTCCGTCGGTAACCGATAGGTCTTGCCTGTCTTGCTGCTGAGCCATTTCGCGTAGGCCTGGGCGTCGTTCCAGGACACCATGATCACAGGCCAGGCGCCCCTGCCCCACCCTTTGTCAGCCGGCGCGTAGTTGCCGCAACCGCCTCCGGCGACGCACGCCTCCCATTCCGCAAAGCTGACTTCACGCAGGCCAATCGCAAAGGGCGCCACCTTCACCTCGCGCTGCGGTCCCTCCCACGCGCGATGACCGGCCTCCTGCGGGGGCGAACCCATCGTGAATGCGCCGCCCTCCAGCCGCATCATTTCGGGGCAGGCCTCGCAGTCGCGAAATGTCTTCGCCGGGCTGGCGGCAGGCGTCGCGCCCGAGGCGGCAGAGGCGGGCGCCGCAACAGCCGAAGCAGGCTCCGCCGCCGCAGGCTGCACGGGCTGCGGGGTCTCCACTGGCAAAGCCGCCGCAGCTACCGACGGCACAGGCTCTGCCGGAGATTGTCCAGTCCCGCCCCCTCCAAGAACACCCGGCAGCAAGAACACCCCTGCTGCGATCGCGCCACCGACGATGGCAAGGCCGGCCACAAGCGGAAAGGCACTCCCCCCTTGCGCGCGGCGGGCGGTACAGACGGGGTCGGCTTGCTCTGGAAGGCATCAGGTCGAGGGGTCACCGGGCGCACCCCGGCTTCTGCGGTGGGCGGCTTCGGAATCTTGAGCGGTTCAGGAGGCGGAGCGACCCCAGCTTGTGCGACAGGCGCGGCTTTCGGAGCGTCCAATGCTGCGATGCGCTTTCTGGCGAGGACCGCGAAATGTCCTTTCGTATAACGCTCCAGATAAGACTCGAACTCCTCACGGTCATCGCCGTCCGCAATCGACATCCAGAACGCCGCCTCGATGGAGTCGGAGGCAGGCGCGCTCCCGGGTGCATCCCCCTTTGGCGGAAGTGGAGGGGCGGCTGCGCCGGGCGCGGCGGGTTTTGACGCCACAGTCTTGCGCTCGATGTGGTCGCGCACATCGGCAATGAACGCGCGCCAGGCCGGCGCGGTCGTATCGCCTTCCCAGGCGATCAGGTCGGCCGTCTGGATCAGTTCGAACATGATCGGACGGTCGCACTGCTCGATCATCACCGGGATAAGCGCAGATTTCCGGTCGCCCAGGGTGGCCTCGGCTCTCACCCATTTCGACCTGACCGAGCGTGAGGACCAGAGCACCACAACGGCTTTGGCCGCATGAAGTTGACCCTATGTCACTTCATCGTAGGTCTGGCCGGCGCGAAGCACCGTGTCCCACCAGACCTCAAACCCTTCTTTCGACGACGCTTCGGCGATGACCTTCGCCTTGGCCTAATCCTCGCGATTGTACGAAAGAAAGATGTCCGGCACGCTTGCACCCCGTCACCAGAACGGTTCCTAGCACATCGCGCTGCAACGGCTAGGAGATTTGGCGTTCCGCAGATTGCAGCGCGGTTGCCGCCAGCACGAGAAGGTGTGACCTATTCGAAGTCCGGCTCCGCAGGGAACACCTCCGCCGGAAAGTCGTGCGAGACAGTGTTGGGAAACACGGGATCGCGTTTCTGCATGAAGCTCTCGATGCCTTCCTTGACGTCAGTCGACTGGCCCCGAAGCTGGATTCCGCGGCTGTCGAGTTTGTGCGCCTCCATGGGGTGGGATGCGCCCATCATCCGCCACATCAGCTGACGCGAGAAGGCAATCGAGACCGGCGCAGACTTCTCCGTCAGGCGGCGCGCCAGATCCAGCGCAGCCGGCAAAAGCTCGTCGGGAGCATGCAGTGAATGCACAAGCCCGGACGCCTTCGCCTCGTTCGCATCGAACACGCGCCCCGAATACACCCAGTCAAGCGCTGTCTGCATGCCGACCAGACGCGGCAGGAACCAGGCCGAGCAGGCCTCCGGCGTGATGCCCCGGCGTGAAAACACGAAGCCGAACTTCGCCGCTGTCGAGGCGAGGCGGAAATCCATCGGCAGCTGCATCGTGGCGCCCACACCGACAGCGGACCCGTTCACCGCAGCGATCACCGGCTTCAGGCTGCGATAGATCCGAAGCGTCACGCGGCCGCCGCCATCGCGGCGGACGCCGTTGGCGATGATCTCATCGCCTGCCGCCCGCTTGTTGTAGTTGAAAGTGTCAGCGCCAGCGATGCCGAGCTCGGCCCCCGCGCAGAATGCGCGGCCCGACCCTGTGACGATCACGGCCCGGACCGAGTCGTCGGCATCTGTATAGTCGAACAGCTCGAGCATTTCCCGCATCACCACGGGCGTGAAGGTGTTCATCTTGTCCGGCCGATTGAAGGTCGCAACAGCGACTCCATCTGTCACCGCAAGATCGAACATCGTGAAATCGGGCATGTCGCGTATCCGTAAGGGCTTGAAGGGTGTAGGCCTTGGCTAGGCGGGAGCAATCTGGAGAGGGACAGCGTGCAAGGCAAGCGCCCGATCGTGATGCAGCAGGCGGCCCGGACCTTTATCCGCGCCAACACGCGCATCGCCCCTGTGCCGGGCCTGCCCATCCGCATCCACACCGCAGATGCGCTGACCCCGCTCTGGGAGGCGACCGAGGCGGATCTTGCGGAAGCCAATGTCGCCCCGCCCTTCTGGGCGTTTCCATGGGCGGGCGGACAAGCGCTGGCGCGCTACGTTCTGGACAATCCCGAGACCGTGCGCGGCAGGCGGGTGCTCGATCTTGCCTGCGGCTCAGGTCTTGTGGGGATCGCCGCAGCGCTCGCCGGGGCGGCCGAGGTCGCTGCCAACGACATCGATCCGATGTGCGAGGCGGCCGTGGCGCTCAACGCCGAACTGGCCGGCGTTTCGATCACCTATTCGGGCGGCGACCTCCTTGAGGGCAATGTGCCGGATGCCGATGTGATCCTCGCCGCCGACGTGTTCTATGAGCAGACCCCGGCCCGCCTCTTTCGTACAATGCTGGAGCGCGCCCACGCCCGCGGCGTCCATGTGTTCGCCGGCGACCCAGGCCGAATCTATTTCCCGCGCGATGTCTTTCGGGAGGTCGGCGAATATGCGGTCGAGACCACGACCGAGATCGAGAACCACCCTGTCAAGACGGCGCGGGTGTGGACGCTCTAGGCGAGAACGAACCGCACGCCACAAAGGCCGACAAAGGGTTCGCCATGCGCCTCGCCAATGGCGGCGCCATGCCTCTCGGCGCTTAGGAGGATCGCCTTCGCGTCGCGGCATGCCAGGCGCACGGAAGCAAGACCTTCCCCGCGATCATCCTCCAGCGGGCCGAAGCGCGCGCGCGCATTGTCCAGTTCCATCGTCCAGGTATCGCCATGTCGCGTCACAGGTCGCTCCAGAAGCTCGCTCCAGCGCTGCGCAGTGGCGCCTGGATCATCGCACTGCATGCGCGCGCCGGTGATCGCCTTCGCCGTCTTCGAGCGGTCTTTTTCCTGCCAGCGCGGGCCAGCCCAGTGATAACCTCCCCTCATGTCCTCGCCCCCCGAGTGACGGTCGACCGACAGCAGGCATCCGCCCGTGTCCTTAGGGTGCAGGTGCAGCGCTTCGGAAGTCGAGACCTCATCCGCCGACTTGATGTCCTGGACCAGCCGCACGCCCATCTTCGTGAAATGGTCACGCCGCCTCTCAAGGTCTTCGCAGTCGACGATATACATGTAACCGCCATCGCCTTTGCGCCGCTCGAGATAGCGCCCGCCGGCTGTGCCCTCGCGCAGCGGCGAGACCACCTCGAGGAATGTGCCGCTCATCGCGAACAGGGCATTGTGCAGCCCGTACTTGCCGACGCCGGGATCGCGGTAGCAGATCTCGAGGCCAAGCACGTCTGCGATCTGCTTCTCGACGGTGGCGAGGTCCTTTGCGACCAGCGCGATCTGGCGAAGCCTAAGGTATCCCATGACGTCCTCCCTGGCGTACGCGCCCGTCTGGCGGCCTAACGGCTCTGCGTCCGCCCTTCGATCATATGCCTGAGAGCGGCGGTACGCGAAGCGATGAAATCGTTGAACGCCCGGACATGCGGCAGATTTCGCATCTCCTCCCGGGTGATCAGCAGCAGCGCATAGTCCGCCTCGTCAAACGTGAAGCAAAGCTCGAAGTCCGGGTCGAGCTCGCCCAGAACGCAAGGCAAGGGACCGCACCCCAGCCCGCTGCGGATCGCACTCGCAATGTTGAGGATCGACGACGAGGCCTGCCGGACGACGGCGCCCTTGGCCTGCGCCTGCTTCATGAAGGCCGGATCGAACCGGGCGAGTTCACCGGCGCCGGCGATGATCGGGTGTCGGCCAAGCGCATCAGGGTCCTGCGGAAGCCCATTTTCTTTCGCATACGCCTTGGCGCAGTAGACGCCCCACTTCCCTGTCGCAAGACGCCGCACGACCACGCCATCGCCCATCGGCCCAGCCGTCAGCCGCGCCGCCCTGAGCGCGATGTCCGCCTCGCCGCGCGACACATCGAGCTGGCGGTCGGTGATCACGGTTTCGACCTGCACGACAGGGAAGCGCTGGGTGAACTCCCGCAGCCAGGGCGTCAGCAGGCAGTCGGCGAGGACATCATTTGTCGTGACACGGATCATGCCGAGCAGGCGGCGGCTGCGCTGAGCGATCATCCGGGAAAAGCCTTCGACTTCGGACTCAACCCGTTCTGCGCTCTGCACCATCGCAGAACCCATTTCGGTGAGACGATAGCCGCCAGCTGTCTTCTCGAATAGTTTTTCGCCGAGCGCCTCTTCCAGGGCTGCAATCCTTCGGGCAACGGTCGTCTGGTTGCAGCCCAGAATCCTGCTTGCAGACAAGGTACTGCCGGATCGCGCCACCGCCAGAAAGTGCCGGAGATCACCCCAGCCGAACATGGTCAGGCTTATGCAATAATGCAGAACGCTCTGCAATAGTTCGGATTGCGGCAGCCCGGACCACTTCGTAGATCAGCTGCACGGATGAGATGTCAAAAGACACCGCCGATGCAGAAGACGACACAAGAAGACGAAGCCAAATCGTACGAGACTAACCTCCCTATGACCTCCCCGGCCCCTTCCAGGACAACTCCCCCCCTCCCTCCCCGGAAGGCGCC